>Ga0335069_10001250_pt1 | contig 41105 bp, 41 predicted proteins | sample Lox_Sample_11_FD_206714 | JGI IMG/M metagenome (GOLD analysis project Ga0335069, IMG submission 206714) | Soil microbial communities from Loxahatchee National Wildlife Refuge, Florida, United States - Lox_Sample_1.1 | ecosystem: Environmental > Terrestrial > Soil > Wetlands | place: USA...
CAGCGTGTACGCGGCGCGGACCATGTCGCCGTCGGCGTGCCAGCGCACCTCGGCGGCACGCGCCGGGTCCGCCTGCGGGCCGCCGTAAGAATTGGGCGCATACACCGGATCCGAGACGTTCTTCACCCGCATCGCGCCGTCCTTCGAGTAGCTGTTGACCTCCACCTTCGGCGAGTTGACCGGGATCTGCCGGTAGTTGGTGCCCAGCCTGGCGCGGTGCGCGTCGGAGTAGGAGAAACCGCGGGCCTGCAGCATCTTGTCCGGGCTCAGCCCGGTGCCGGGCACGAGGTTGTTCGGCTCGAAGGCCGCCTGCTCGATTTCGGTGTGGTAGTCGGTGACGTTGCGGTCCAGGGTCAGCCTGCCGACGTCGATCAGCGGGTAGTCGCCGTGCGGCCACACCTTGGTCAGGTCGAACGGGTTGAACCGGTAGTTCCTGGCCTCCTCGTACGGCATGATCTGCATCTTCAGCGTCCAACTGGGGTGATCGCCGCGCTCGATCGCCTCGTAGAGATCCCGCTGGTGATAGTCACCGTCCTCCCCGGCGAGCCGGTCGGCGTCCTCCTGGGTCAAAAAGTCGACGCCCTGGTCGGTGATGAAGTGGTACTTCACCCAGAAGATCTCGTCGGCGGCGTTGATCCAGCTGTAGGTGTGGCTGCTGTAGCCGTTCATGTGCCGCCAGCTCTTCGGGATCCCACGATCCCCCATCAGCCAGGTGACCTGATGCGCGGACTCCGGCGACAGCGTCCAGAAATCCCACTGCATGTTGTGGTCGCGCAAATTCGTTGCCTGCATTCGCTTTTGGGACCGGATGAAGTGCTGGAACTTCAGCGGGTCACGCATGAAGAAGACCGGCGTGTTGTTGCCGACCATGTCGAAGTTGCCCTCGGTGGTGTAGAACTTCAGCGCGAACCCACGCGGGTCCCGCCAGGTGTCCGGGCTCCCGCGCTCGCCCGCGACCGTGGAAAACCTGATCAGCGTTTCGGTTTTGGCGCCAGGCTGGAACACCGCGGCCCGGGTGAACTTGCTGACGTCATTGGTCACCTCGAAGTGACCGAAGGCACCCCCGCCCTTGGCGTGCGGCTGGCGCTCCGGGATGCGCTCCCGGTTGAACATCGCCATCTGTTCGATCAGGTAGTGATCCTGCAGCAGGATCGGGCCGTCGGGGCCGATCGTCAACGATTGGTCGTCGCTGGGCGCCGGGGTGCCGGCGTCGGTGGTCGTGTAGCGTTCCGTCATCTTCGCTGTCTCCTCGTTATCTTGAATCGGCTCAACACCATTCGATGCCGCAGACGATATGGGCCTGCCTACGGGCGCGGGTTGCCCGGGGTGTTCGGCGCCGGTGCGGGCGCGCTGGGCGTCGGTGACTGGCTCGGGCCACCCGGACCACCCGGACCGGAGCCGGGCGGCGGACCGAACGGGCCACCCGGACCACCGGGACCGAACCCCGGCGGCGGACCCCACGGCCCGACAACCATCCCCGGACCACTGGGCCCGCCGAACCGCCAGGGTTCGCCACCCGGGCCCCCGGCCCCACCGGGGCCGTACGTCATGCCGTGGTGATGGCGCCAATGGCAGTGATGGTTGAACCCGACAACCATGGCGCCGGCGAAGAAGATGGTCGAGAGGATGAAAACGATCCCGGCGACGATCACCACCCACGCCGCGGCCACGTAGAGCCTGGGGGGCTTGACCCGCTCGTACGCCGGCACCGGGGGCCCGGCGGCGACGGAAGTCGTTTGCGCTGACGGTTCAGGTGTTTGGGTCATGCCTTGAATAGTGCCCCTGTCATCAATCGCGATAACAGGTTGCACCGAGAAAAGTTGCTGTGAATTGTGTAGCCCGGCGCTCGTGCGAGCGCCGGGCTGTCGGCGGAGGGTTTAGCGACCCGCCAGTGCTTACGGCGTCCGAGACGGCGCGACCGACGACGGAATCTGGCTCGGTCCGGGCGCACCGGGGGTTGCCGAGGCGGGCCCACCGCCCTGGACCGCCGCGGGGCCACCGCCCTGTCCGCCGGGACCACCCGGACCGCCGGGGCCGCCGAAGCGGTGCGGGTGCATCATCATCGCGTGGTGCTTGTGGTGGTGCATGCCGCCGCCGTGATGCCCGAGCGCCATGCCCGCGAAGAAGATCACCGAGACGATGAAGACGATCCCGGCGACGATCGCGACCCATGCCGCGACGATGAAGACGCGGGGGGTGCGGTGTAGCGCTGCTTCGGTTGCCGCCGCAGACGCCGGTGCAGTTGCGGTGTGAGTCCGCACAGTTGGGGTGTCAGATGTTTCACTCATGAGACTCATGATGCGGGCGTTAACACAAGCTGTGGCTATGCGCCGCTTAAGTAGCAGCTATGAACTGAAAACGCCGTTACCTGCTAAAACAGCGCGCTGGCGCTAAATGGGCTTGAATGGGTTGACCGCGTACTGGATCACCCGGTACGGCGCGGTCGCCCTGGTCCGGGTGTCCCACTGGCTGACGAAGATCCGCAGCTCGTCCAGGGTGGAGCCGGGCGAGATGTACCCGCCGTACGGTTGTGCGAGCCGGTTGTCGTACGGGGGCGGCAGGCTTTCGGCCGGATCGGGCCACTCTTCGTGTTGCACCACCGTCGTCACGGGCGCGGTGCCCAGCGAGGTCGGGTCGTCGGCCACCCGGACCTCCATGTTGCCGGTGCTGGCGTTGAAGTACGACAACACCGCCTTGCCGTCGATCTGCCTGATGGACATCTCGCCCACCTGGTCCGGCCACAGGGGCGTGGGCGGCTTGCCCCATCCGCCCTCGGGGCCCGGGGCATAGCCCTGCCAGCGGGACCGGTCGGTGAACGTTTGCGGCGTGGCCCGGTACAGCAACACCGGAGCGCGCCGCGTGAAACTGTTGGCCACCACGTACACCCAGCCGCTCGGCGAATCGGGTGTGGGAATCGGGTCGTAGTAGCCGCTGATCTGCGACTGCGAACCGCCCTGGTAGGAACCATCGCGCCGCGAGCCCACGACGGTCGGCCAGCTGCCGCGCGCCGGCTCGGGCGTCACCAGCCGAGAGCTCTGCGGCTCGAGGTTTTTCGTCGTTGTCACCATCAGGTAGTTGCGCCGGTTGATCTGCACCACCCCGGCGGGCAGCTGAGAATCCCCGGGCGGCGTGGGGTCGGCCAGCAGCGGTTTGTTGATCCCGGTGACCCCGGTGTAGCGCACCCCGCCGGGGTCGTCGACTGACGCGGTGTCGACGTGCAGCGCGACCGGCGAGTAACAGCCGCCGAACCCGACGCCCTGGCCGGCGAAACTGTCGCCACACACCTGCAACAGCTCGGCGGGAAACTCGAGGAACTCGCACAGGTCAGTCGCGCCGATGCCGTAGTCGCCCGTCGGCGTTCCGGTGCCGGCGGTCGGGCCGATCCGCAGCACCTGGCCGGGCGCGAGCGGCTGCAGGATCGGCTCGGGGGCCGGCGCGGGCGGGTCGGCGCGTGCAGCATCGATCCAAAAGCACTGGGGCACAAGCAAAGTCAAGGCAAGCAGCGAGCACCGCGTCGCGGAACTCACCCGCGGATTCACAACTGGGCGGCCAGCAGCTCGGCGATCTGGATGGTGTTGAGCGCCGCACCCTTGCGCAGGTTGTCCCCCGAGACGAACAGAGCCAGGCCACGCCCGCCGGGCACGCCCGGGTCGCGCCGGATCCGGCCGACCAGCGACTCGTCGACGCCGGCGGCGGCCAGCGGCGTCGGCACCTCGACCACCTTGACGCCCGGGGCGCCGTCGAGCAGCTCCCGGGCCCGCTCCGGTGACAACGGGCGCGCGAATTCGGCGTTGATCGACAGCGAGTGCCCCGTGAATACCGGCACCCGCACGCAGGTACCGCTGACCAACAGGTCGGGAATGCCGAGGATCTTGCGGCTCTCGAAGCGCAGCTTCTGGTCCTCGTCGGTCTCGCCGGAACCGTCGTCGACCAGCGATCCGGCCAGCGGCAGCACGTTGAAAGCGATCGGGGCCACGTACGTCTTCGGCGCCGGGAACTCGCACGCGCCGCCGTCGTACACCAGCTGCTCGGCGCCGTCGATGACGGCGCGGGCCTGGGTGGCCAGTTCCTCGACGCCGGCGAGACCGCTGCCGGATACCGCCTGATAACTGGAGACCACCAGGCGCACCAGCTGCGCCTCGTCGTGCAGCACCTTGAGCACCGGCATCGCGGCCATGGTGGTGCAATTCGGGTTGGCGATGATGCCCTTCTTGAGAGACCCGGGCCCCGCGGCCACGTCTCTTGTGAAGTTCACCTCCGACACCACCAACGGCACGTCGGGATCCTTGCGCCACGCCGAGGAGTTGTCGATCACGGTGACCCCGGCGGCGGCGAATCGCGGAGCCTGCACCAGCGACATCGTCTTGCCGGCCGAGAACACCGCGATGTCCAGGCCCGTCGGGTCCGCCGTCGCGGCGTCTTCGACCTCGATCTCCTGGCCGCGGAAGGTCAGCTTGCGACCCTGCGAGCGTGCGGAGGCGAAGAACCGCACCGTCGTCGCCGGAAAGTCCCGCTCATCGAGGAGCCTGCGCATCACCTGGCCCACCTGGCCGGTGGCCCCCACTACCCCAATCGCAACCATCTATCTGCCCGTCCCCGCATACACCGTCGCCGACTCCTCGCCGCCGAGCTTGAACGCCTCATGCAACGCCACGACGGCCTTGTCTAGTTCGGTGTCGCGGCACAGCACCGAGATGCGGATCTCGGAGGTGGAGATCAGCTCGATGTTGACGCCCACGGTGGCCAGCGCCTCACAGAAGGTCGCGGTGACCCCGGGGTGGCTGCGCATGCCCGCCCCGATCAGCGACACCTTGCCGATGTGGTCGTCGTAGAGCAGCTGGGTGAACCCGATCTCTTCCTTGAGCGCGTCGAGCTTCTCTACCGCGGTGGGGCCGCTGTCGCGCGAGCAGGTGAAGGTGATGTCGGTCTTGCCGTCCTCGACCTTGGATACGTTCTGCAGCACCATGTCGATGTTGACGTCGGCGTCGGCGACGGCCCGGAACACCCTGGCCGCATACCCGGGGATGTCGGGTATCCCGACGATGGTCACCTTGGCCTCGCTGCGGTCGTGCGCGACTCCGGTCAGGATGGGGTCTTCCATGGTGATGTCCTTGATCGATCCCTTGACGACGGTGCCCGGTTTGTCCGAGTACGACGACCGGACGTGCACCGGGATGTTGTAGCGGCGAGCGTATTCGACGCAGCGCAGCATGAGCACCTTGGCGCCGCAGGCCGCCATCTCGAGCATCTCCTCGAACGTCACCGTGTCCAGCCTGCGGGCGTTGTGCACGATCCTGGGGTCGGCGCTGAAGATGCCGTCGACGTCGGTGTAGATCTCGCAGACGTCGGCTCCGAGCGCCGCGGCCAGGGCGACGGCGGTGGTGTCCGAGCCGCCGCGGCCGAGGGTGGTGACGTCGCGGGTGTCCTGGCTGACCCCTTGGAAGCCGGCGACCAGCACGATGCGCCCCTCGTCGAGCGCGGTCCGCAGCCGTCCGGGCGTCACTTCGATGATCTTGGCGTTGCCATGGGTGCCGGTGGTGATCACGCCGGCCTGCGAACCGGTGAACGACCGGGCCTGCGCGCCGAGCGATTCGATCGCCATGGCCACCAACGCGTTGGAGATGCGTTCGCCGGCGGTCAGCAGCATGTCGAGCTCCCGCGGCGGCGGGGCCGGGCAGACCTGCTGGGCCAGGTCGAGCAGGTCGTCGGTGGTGTCGCCCATCGCAGAAACTACGACCACTACCTCATTTCCCTGCTTCTTGGTCGCGACGATGCGCTCGGCGACGCGGCGGATCCGGTCGGCATCCGCCACGGATGATCCGCCGTACTTCTGCACGACGAGCGCCACTGTTGTTCGTTCCTGTCTTCGGAGTGTCTGCGCCGATTGCGCGTTAAGTCCACAACAGAATACGTGCCCGCGCATCCGCGTTACCGGCGCGATGCCGCCCTGCGGTAGAGTGCAGACCGTGCAGCGGGTGCTCCTCCTCGGACGCCGCGACGGGGTCTGATCCAGACCGGCTTCCCGTCGCGGGCGTTCGCGATGCGCCGGTCTGAGGTTCCTTCTGACACCCCGGAGCAACTACCGTGAACAGCTTTCCTGAGTCTTCCAGTACCGACGCCTATACCGAGTCATTCAAGGCGCGCACCATCGTCAAACCCTGCGGCCCGCCGCAGCCCGGCCAGCCCGGGTGGAATCCCCAGCGCGGGTCGTCGATGCCGATCAACCGGTATCGGCCCTTCGCCGATGAGGTCGAGCCCGTCCGCGTGGCCGACCGCGCCTGGCCCGACCGGGTTATCACGCGCGCCCCGCTGTGGTGCGCGGTGGACCTGCGCGACGGCAACCAGGCGCTGATCGACCCGATGAGCCCGGCGCGCAAGCGCCGCATGTTCGACCTGCTGGTGCGCATGGGCTACAAGGAGATCGAGGTCGGGTTCCCGTCGGCCAGCCAGACCGACTTCGACTTCGTCCGCGCGATCATCACCGACGGCGCCATTCCCGACGACGTCACGATCCAGGTGCTGACCCAGTGCCGGCCGGAGCTGATCGAGCGCACTTTCGAGGCGTGCCATGGCGCGCCTCGGGCAATCGTGCACTTCTACAACTCGACGTCGATCCTGCAGCGCCGCGTGGTGTTCCGCGCCGACCGTGCCGCGGTTCGGGCGATCGCGACCGACGGCGCGCGCAAGTGCGTCGAGGAGGCGGTCAAGCACCCCGGCACGCAGTGGCGGTTCGAGTACTCGCCGGAGTCCTACACGGGGACGGAACTGGACTACGCCAAGCAGGTGTGCGACGCCGTCGGCGAAATCATCCAGCCCACGCCGGAAAACCCGATCATCTTCAACCTGCCCGCCACCGTGGAGATGGCCACCCCCAACGTCTACGCCGACTCGATCGAGTGGATGAGCCGCAACCTGGCCAACCGGGAATCCGTCATCCTGAGCCTGCATCCGCACAACGACCGCGGAACCGCCGTCGCCGCAGCCGAATTGGGCTACCAGGCAGGCGCGGACCGGATCGAGGGCTGCCTGTTCGGCAACGGGGAGCGCACCGGCAACGTGTGCCTGGTGACCCTGGGGCTAAATCTGTTCTCCCGCGGCGTGGACCCGCAGATCGACTTCTCCAACGTCGACGAGATCCGCCGCACCGTCGAGTACTGCAACCAGCTGCCGGTGCACGAGCGGCACCCCTACGGCGGCGACCTGGTCTACACCGCGTTCTCCGGCAGCCATCAGGACGCCATCAACAAGGGCCTCGACCAGATGAAGATCGACGCGGACGCCGCCGACACCGACGTCGAGAACATGCTCTGGCAGGTGCCCTATCTGCCGATCGACCCCAAGGACGTCGGGCGGACCTACGAAGCGGTGATCCGGGTCAACTCGCAGTCCGGCAAGGGCGGGGTGGCTTACATCATGAAGGCCGATCACGGCCTGGCGCTGCCGCGGCGACTGCAGATCGAGTTTTCCCAGGTGATCCAGAAGATCGCGGACGGCGAGGGTGGCGAGGTCTCGCCGAAGGAGATGTGGGAGGCGTTCTCCGAGGAGTACCTGGCCCCGGTGCGGCCGCTGGAGCGGATCAAGCAGCGGGTCGACGCCTCCGACGAGGACGGCGGCGCGACGACGATCCAGGCCACCGTCAAGATCGATGGTGTGGAGACCGAGATCAGCGGCACCGGCAACGGCCCGCTTGCCGCCTTCGTGCATGCGCTGGGGACCGTCGGCTTCGACGTGGCCGTGCTGGATTATTCCGAGCACGCGATGAGCTCGGGTGACGACGCGCAGGCTGCGGCATATGTCGAGGCGTCGGTGTCGATCGCGAGCGCGGCGCAGCCGGGCGAAGCGGGTCGGCACCCATCAGGGCCGGTGTCGATCGCGAGCGCGGCGCAGCCGGGCGAAGCGGGTCGGCACCCATCAGGGCCGGTGTCGATCGCGAGCGCGGCGCAGCCGGGCGAAGCGGGTCGGCACCCATCAGGGCCCGTCGCCGGGCGAACGGTATGGGGCGTCGGGATCGCGCCGTCGATCACCACCGCGTCGCTGCGTGCTGTGGTGTCGGCGGTCAACCGCGCTTCGCGAGGTTAACGGCGCTACGCGCGCTGCGTCGGGGGACGGCGGAGCGGGCCGGTCGGGCACGCATGTGGTCGCGGGCGCGACTCATGATGTCGCCAAGGGTGCGCACGTCCTGGTCTGAGAGCGAGTCGAACAGCAGGTCGCGAACGACCTGGATGTGGCCGGGTAGCACCTTGGCCACCCGGGCTCGGCCCGCCGCAGTGATGTCGACGAGCGTGGCTCGCTGGTCATGAGGGCTGCCTCGGCGGGTGATCAGCCCCGCCTTCTCCAGCAGGCCGGCCTGATGGGTCAGGCCGCTGCGGCTGTAGACCACCCCGTCGGCGAGGTCGGTCATGGTGAGTTGCCCGGTGGCGTCGGCGAGTTGGGCCAAGATCTCGAACTGCACGTAGCTGAGATCGCCTTCGGCCTGTAGTTGCTGTCGCACGGCGTACTGCAGCAGGCTGACTCCCTCGGTGAGCGCGAAGTACGTGCGCATCTGCTCAGGTTCGAGGGCTTCGACCACGGCGCCATCGTACTGCTTCGACATCGAAGCAGCCGACGAGTGAAGGACATCTGTCTGCAGGCGGGCGCCGGAGAGATTCTGGTGAGGTGGCTGCGACCTCTTTCAACTCGGTCGCGGCGGCGATGGACGTCGTGGGGATCGGCGCGGCGGTCACGGACTGGACCGTCGGCGACGCCGTCGTGGCGTTTCTCCCGATGGAAGCCGGCGGCGCTGCCGCCGACTACGTGCTCGCGCCGGCCGAGGTGCCGGCCGCCGCGTGGGTCAGAACAGCGCTAGCTGCGCGGCGGCCGCGGTGACGTCGGCGAATTCCTCCATGCTGGTACCGCCGGCGACCGCACCGACGCTGTCCATGAACTGCGCGTCGGACACCACCGGCACCCCCAGCTGCAGGGCGTGATAGCCCTTGCCCTGCTCGGGGGCGGCGTCATTGCACACCACCAGCGAGGTCTCCCCATCCACGACGTCGCGGTAGGCGAGCCCGGCGTGCAGGATCCGCTCGACGAGCTCCTCGTGGGTGCGCCTCACCTCCGCCGCCAGCGCCACCCGCATGCCCTGGACCAGCGGCCTGCCCCGCACGAAGGGGCCCGGGTTGAGGTAGCGGCACGGCATCCGCGAAGCCAGCACCTTCAGCGGGCGCAGCTCGTCGTGGGTCACCCGGCCGTTCGGCCATTGCCGCCGGGTCACCGGGCGCACCGGCAGCCAGACGTCGCGTTCGCGTGCCCGCTCGAGCGCCGACTCCAGCACGCCGGTCAACACCAGCGCGTCGTCGAAGGCATCGTGCGGCCGCTCCTGGACCACGCCCCAGTGCGCCGCCAATGTCTCCAGCCGCAGGTTGTCGACCCCCAGGTCCAGCCGCCGCGCCAACTCGACCGTGCACATGACGTTGTCGACGGGCAGCTCGGCCTCGGCGAGCTCGGCCTCCGCGGTCAGGAACGCGTAGTCGAAGGCGACATTGTGGGCCACCAGCGTGCGGCCGCGCAGCACTGCGACCAGATCACCGACGATGTCGGCGAACTGCGGCTGGTCCTCGAGCATCGCGGCGGTCAGGCCGTGCACGTGGGTGGGACCCGGGTCCACCCCGGGGTTGAGCAGGCTGACCACGGACTGCTCCACTCGGCCGTCGGCGTCGAGCCCGAGCGCGGCGACGCTGATGATCCGCGCCTGACCCGGCCGAAAGCCCGAGGTCTCGACGTCGACGACGGCCCAGCCCCCGCCCGACTCGCTGGCCGGCCGCCCCCAGGACACCCGGTTCATGAGCTGAGCATGGCACGTGCGACCGACATCGCCGGTTCGCTGTGGTTCGTGTCGCGCCCTAGTAGTACGCGCGGGCGACCCGCTACGCCCGGCGCAAGCGCCGCGCTTGCGATCGCCCTAAATCCACGCGGGCCACCCGCTACGCCCGGCGCAAGCGCCGCGCTTGCGATCGCCCTAAACTGCCCGGGTGGTTACCGCCCGTGCACGCCTGGCCCTCGCCGCGGGAGCGAGCGCGCGGTGGGCATCGCGGGTAACCGGGCGTGGCGCCGGGGCGATGATCGGCGGACTGGTCGCGATGACGCTGGACCCTTCGGTGCTGCGCCAGCTCGGGGCCGGGCGGCGCACCGTCATCGTCACCGGCACCAACGGCAAGTCGACGACCACGCGGATGACGGCGGCCGCGCTGGGAACGCTGGGCCCGATGGCCACCAACGCCGAGGGCGCCAACATGGACGCCGGGCTGGTGGCCGCGCTGGCCGCCAACCGGCACGCCCAATTGGCGGCCCTGGAGGTCGACGAGATGCACGTCCCGCACGTGTCCGATGCCGTCGAACCCAGCGTCATCGTGCTGCTCAACCTGTCACGCGACCAACTGGACCGGGTTGGCGAGATCAACGTGATCGAACGCACGCTGCGGGCCGGCCTGGCACGGCACCCAAAGGCGGTCGTCGTCGCCAACTGCGACGATGTCCTGATGACGTCGGCGGCCTACGACAGCCCGAATGTGGTGTGGGTGGCCGCGGGCGGCGCCTGGGCGAACGACTCGGTCAGCTGTCCGCGCAGCGGCGAGGTCATCGTCCGCGACAAGGGCCACTGGTATTCCACCGGCGCCGACTTCAAGCGGCCCAGCCCCCAGTGGTGGTTCGACGACCACACCCTGTACGGGCCCGACGGCCTGGCCCTGCCGATGCGGCTGGCGCTGCCGGGCGCGGTGAACCGGGGCAACGCCGCCCAGGCGGTGGCCGCCGCCGTCGCGCTGGGCGCCGACCCGGTTGCGGCGGTAGCCGCTGTCTCTCAGGTCGACGAGGTCGCCGGGCGCTACCGTAGCGTCCGCGTCGGCGACCACGAGGCGCGGATCCTGCTGGCCAAGAACCCGGCCGGCTGGCAGGAGGCGCTGTCGATGGTGGACAAGCACGCGGCCGGGGTGGTCATCGCGGTCAACGGGCAGGTGCCCGACGGCGAGGACCTGTCGTGGCTGTGGGACGTGCGCTTCGAGCACTTCGAAGAGACAGCCGTCGTCGCCGCCGGGGAACGCGGCACCGACCTGGCGGTGCGTCTGGGCTACGCGGGGGTCGAGCACACGCTGATGCACGACACCGTGGCGGCCATCGCGTCGTGCCCACCCGGAAGGGTGGAGGTCATCGCCAACTACACGGCCTTCCTGCAGCTGCAGCGAGCGTTGGCGCGCCATGGCTGACTCCACCGTGCGGATCGGCCTGGTGCTGCCCGACGTGATGGGCACCTACGGCGACGGCGGCAACGCGCTGGTGCTGCGCCAGCGGCTGCGGTGGCGGGGCATCGCGGCCGAGATCGTCGAGATCACGCTGGCCGATCCGGTGCCGGAGTCGCTGGACCTGTACACGCTGGGCGGGGCGGAGGACTACGCGCAACGGCTGGCCACCAGGCACCTGCTGCGCTACCCGGGCCTGCAACGCGCGGCCGAGCGGGGCGCCCCCGTGCTGGCGATCTGCGCGGCGGTCCAGGTGCTGGGGCATTGGTATGCGACCTCGTCAGGGGAGCGGGTCGACGGCGTGGGCATGCTGGACGCGACGACGTCGCCGCAGGACGCGCGCACCATCGGCGAGCTGGTCAGCAAGCCGTTGCTGGCCGGCCTGACCCAACGGCTCACCGGCTTCGAGAACCACCGGGGCGGTACCGTCCTGGGGTCCGCCGCGTCGCCGCTGGGCGCGGTGGTCAAGGGTGCGGGAAACCGGGCCGGTGACGGCTTCGACGGCGCGGTGCAGGGCAGCGTCGTCGCGACCTACATGCACGGGCCGTGCCTGGCCCGCAACCCGGAGCTGGCCGACCTGTTGCTCGGCAAAGTGGTGGGCGGGCTCTCGCCGCTCGAGCTGCCCGAGGTGGACCTGCTGCGTCGCGAACGACTGGCGGCCCGCTAGGCCGCCTACCTGCGCTGCAAGTTTTCGTCAAGGATCCGTGCAGCGGCATCACCCAGCCTTTTCTCGACCCACCGACCGAGAAAAGGAAGCCATGAGCAACCCCAGAACCACCGTCGCCAAGGTGGCCCGCATCGTCGGGCTCGCGGCCGTGTTGAGCGCGGCCACCGGCTCGATGGTGGCGTTCGCCGCCACGGCCGACGCCGCCCAGGACGGGATGCACGGCGACCCGGCCGCCGCCGCGCCCTACTGGCGCTACCAACAACAAGACCACGACTGCGGGGAGATGGCGGTGGCAGACGTGGTCGGTCAGATCAACGGCCGCGAGCCCACCGAGGACGAGATCACCGCCGCGGCGGGCACTATCCCCAGCGTGAGCCACCCGGGACCGGTCTACCGCCCCTCGGGGAACACCAAGAACTCGGACCTGCCGGTGCTGCTGGCGCACTACGGCATCCACGCCGCCGCGGTCCACACCAACGTCGACTCGCTGGCGCAGGAGCTGGATCAGGGGCACGAGGTGATCGTCGGGCTCAACGACAGGACCATCTGGAACAAGCCCGGCGACCGCACCCAGGAAAACCACTTCGTGGTCGTCACCGGCATCGACACCAAAGCCGGCGTGGTGCACCTCAACGACAGCGGCGTCAAGGCGGGCCGCGACGAACAGGTTCCCATCGGCGCCTTCCAGGCGGCGTGGAACACCAGCGATAACTTCGCCGTCGTGACCAAGTGACGGGTGGCTTTCCCGCGAAGCGGCGCTGCAGGCATGTGACTGACTCCGGATTTGGTAGCGCATGCGCTACCAAATCCGGCAGTCGCCTATCCCCCCGAAGAGCTCTGCGGCTTCAGACCATGGCCCGGCGGCCGGTGAGCGCGCGGCCCAGCGTCAGCTCGTCGGCGAACTCCAAGTCGCCGCCCATCGGCAGCCCCGACGCGATCCGCGTCACGGTCAGGCCCGGGATGTCGCGCAGCATCCGAACCAGGTAGGTGGCCGTCGCCTCGCCCTCGGTGTTGGGGTCGGTGGCGATGATCACCTCGGTGATGTCGACGTCGTCGACGCGCTCACCGATGCGGGTCAGCAGCTCGCGGATGCGCAGCTGGTCGGGACCCACGCCGGACAGCGGATCGAGCGCGCCGCCCAGCACGTGGTAGCGGCCCCGGAATTCGCGGGTGCGCTCGACGGCCTGGACGTCCTTCGGCTCCTCGACGACACAGACCTGCGAGCCGTCCCGGCGCGGGTCGGCGCAGATGCGGCAGCGGTCCTCGTCGGAGACGTTGCCGCACACCGCGCAGAACCGCACGCCCTCGCGGACCTTGCCCAGCACCGCGGTCAGCCGGTCGATCTCCGGCGGTTCCACCGACAACAGGTGGAACGCGATGCGCTGCGCGCTCTTCGGGCCGATGCCCGGCAGCTTGCCGAGCTCGTCGATCAGATCCTGGACGGGTCCCTCAAACATGTCGGTGCAGCGTCACAGCCCCGGCATCTGAGTCGGTGGCGGCCCCGCCGGTGGGGCCGGCGGCGCGCCCATGCCGCCGGCCAGGGCGCCCAGCCGCTCCTGCGCCATCTTGGTGACCTGCTGGGAAGCGTCGCGCATGGCGCCGACGATCAAGTCCTGCAGGGTCTCGATGTCGTTAGGGTCGACGACCTTGGGGTCGATCTCCACGGCGACCACCTCGCCGCTGCCTTTGACAACGACCTTGACCAGGTCCCCGCCGGCCTGCCCGTGGATCTCGGCGTTGGCGAGCTGGTGCTGGGCCTCCAGTAGCTTTTGCTGCATCTGCTGCGCCTGGGCGAGCAGCGCCGACATGTCGCCTCCGGGTTGCATGACAATCCCCTCGCATCTTGGTCTCGAGTTGGTTTCGCCTGTGGGTGGCGGGCGATTCGAAACACCCAGCGTAGACCGCGCGACGTTACCTTTGCGCCGTGGACCTAAGTGTGAGCAGGCGTGTCGGAATCAAACTGGTCGTCGGTGTGCTGATCGCCGCTTCAACGGCGATCATGCCGACGTTGACCCCGGCTGCCCGGGGGGTCCCGTCCAATATCGCCGGCATGGTCGTTTTCATCGACCCCGGCCACAACGGCTCAAATGACGCGTCCATCAACCGCCAGGTGCCCACCGGGCGCGGCGGCACGAAGGACTGCCAGACCAGCGGGACGTCGACCAACACCGGGTACCAGGAGCACACGTTCACCTGGGACACCGCGCTGCGGGTGCGCACCGAACTCAACGCGCTGGGCGTCCGCACAGCCCTGTCGCGCGGTGACGACACCGGGCTGGGACCGTGCGTCGACGCGCGCGCCGCCGCGGCCAACTCCTTGCGGCCCAACGCGATCCTGAGCATCCACGCCGACGGCGGCCCACCGTCCGGCCGGGGCTTTCACGTCAACTACTCGGCGCCCCCGCTCAACCAGGCGCAGGCCGGCCCCTCGGTGCAGTACGCCCGGATCATGCGGGACCAAATGCAGGCGTCGGGCATCCCGCCCGCGAACTACATCGGGCAGGACGGTTTGTACGGGCGCTCGGACCTCGCCGGCCTGAACCTGGCGCAGTATCCGTCGATCCTGGTCGAATGCGGCAACATGAAGAACCCCGTGGATTCGGCGCTGATGGAGTCCACCGACGGACGGCAGAAGTACGCCGACGCGCTCGTCCGCGGCGTTGCGGGCTTCCTGGCCACCCAGGGCCAGGCGCGCTGACGACGCTAGCCTTCCAGTTCTTTCTTCAGGTTGGCCAGCACCTCGCCCTGAATCCTCTTCAGCCCCAAGGGCGCAAAGGTCTTCTCGAAGAAGCCTTTGACGCCGCCGGCGCCGGTCCAGCTGGTCTTCACCGTGACGCTGGACCCCGGTCCGGCGGGGGCCACCGTCCAGTTGGTGATCATCGACGAGTTCGCATCCTTCTCGATGACGGTGTGGCCGGCCACGTCGACGTTCACCTGCACATCGCGAACGCGTGATTTGGTGGCCTGGAGCTTCCATTTGGCGACCGTGCCCGCCCCCTGCCCGCCCTGCAGCACCTGGTACTGGCTGTACCGCGGGGACAGGATCTTCGGACGCATCTTCTGATAGTCCGCGACCGCGGCGAGGGTGGCCCCGGGCTCGACGTTGATCAAGATCGTGCTGGCTGCGCTCACCTGGCCCATCGGGCGCGACTCCTTCTTTTCGATTCTTTTCGATGACGTTGTGATGCTTGTGATCCCCCGCGCGCGGGTGCACGGGCTGTTTCCGAAGACTAGGGTATATGTGATGCCTGTCCCAGGATCTGCACTCTCGGCTCACGCAGCGGGCGTCGACCGGTTGATGGCGAGTTATCGGTCCATCCCCGCGACGTCCGCCGTCAGGCTCGCCAAGCCCACCTCAAACCTGTTCCGCGCCCGCGCCAAACGCGATGCGCGCGGCCTGGACACGTCGGGTTTGACCGGCGTTCTCTCGGTCGATCCCGAGACCCGCACCGCCGACGTCGCCGGCATGTGCACCTACGAGGACCTGGTGGCCACGACCCTGCCGTACGGCCTTTCGCCACTGGTGGTTCCGCAGCTGAAGACCATCACCCTCGGCGGCGCGGTCAGCGGCCTGGGTATCGAGTCGGCGTCGTTTCGCAACGGCCTGCCCCACGAGTCGGTGCTGGAGATGGACATCCTCACCGGCGCCGGCGAATTACTCACCGCATCCCGCAGCCAGCACCCGGAACTGTTCCGTGCGTTTCCCAATTCCTATGGCACACTAGGGTATTCGACGAGGCTGCGAATCGAGCTGGAGCCCGTCGCCCCGTTTGTGGCCCTGCGCCATGTCCGATTCCGCTCGCTGCCCGAGATGGTCGCGGCGATGGAACGCATCATCGACACCGGCGGGCAGGGCGGCACCCCGGTGGACTATCTGGACGGCGTGGTTTTCAGCACGGACGAAAGCTACCTGTGCGTGGGCCGGCGGACCGCCACCCCGGGACCGGTCAGTGACTACACCGGGAAAAACATTTACTACCAATCGATTCGGCATCACTCGGTTGGGGTGGAAGCCACCAAGGACGACCGGCTGACAATTCACGACTACTTCTGGCGCTGGGACACCGACTGGTTCTGGTGCTCGCGCGCGTTCGGTGTCCAGAACCCGCGGGTGCGACGCTGGTGGCCCCGCCGCTACCGGCGCAGCAGCTTCTATTGGAAGCTCGTCGCGCTGGACCAGCGTTTCGGCATCGCCGACCGCATCGAGAAGCGCAATGGCCGCCCGCCCCGCGAGCGGGTGGTCCAGGACGTCGAGGTGCCGGTGGAGCGGACCTGCGAGTTTTTGGAGTGGTTCGCCGACAACGTGCCCATCACGCCGGTCTGGCTGTGCCCACTGCGACTCCGCGACCGCGACGGCTGGCCGCTGTATCCGATGCGCCCGGACCACACCTACGTCAACATCGGATTTTGGTCGTCGGTGCCGGCCGGCGCGACCAACGGCGCCACCAATCGGGCGATCGAGGCGAAGGTCAGCGAACTCGACGGGCACAAGTCGCTGTACTCCGACTCCTTTTACACCCGCGAGGAGTTTGATGAGCTCTACGGCGGGGAGGCTTACAAGACGGTCAAGAAAACCTACGACCCCGATTCGCGTCTTTTGGACCTGTACGCAAAGGCGGTGCAACGGCGATGACAGCAACTTCTGAGACCCGAGAACCCCGTCACATCACGACCGGGAAGCTCAGCATGGCCGAGATCCTGGAGCTCTTCGCCGCGACCGGGCGGCACCCGATGAAGTTCACCGCGTACGACGGCAGCACGGCCGGCAGCGAGGACGCGGTGCTGGGCCTGGACCTGCGGTCGCCCCGCGGCGCCACCTACCTCGCCACGGCCCCCGGCGAACTGGGCCTGGCCCGCGCGTACGTATCGGGTGACCTGCAGACCTATGGCGTGCACCCCGGCGACCCGTACCAGTTGCTCAAGACCCTGACCGACCGCGTCCAATTCAAGCGGCCGTCGGCGCGGACCCTCGCCAACGTCGTGCGTTCCATGGGCGTCGAGCATTTGCTGCCCGTCGCCCCACCGCCGGAGGAGGCGCCGCCGCGGTGGCGGCGGGTCGCGGCGGGCGTCATGCACAGCAAGACCCGCGACGCCGAGGCCATCCACCACCACTACGACGTCTCCAACACCTTCTACGAATGGGTGCTGGGTCCCTCGATGACCTACACCTGCGCGGTCTATCCCCACGCCGACGCGACGCTGGCAGAAGCTCAGGACAACAAGTACCGGCTGATCTTCGACAAGCTGCGGCTGCAGCCGGGCGACCGGCTGCTCGACGTCGGCTGCGGCTGGGGAGGCATGGTGCGCTACGCGGCGCGACACGGTGTCCGCGCGATCGGCGCCACCCTGTCGGCCGAGCAGGCGAAATGGGCACAGAAGGCGATCGAAGACGAGGGTCTCGCGGACCTGGCCGAAGTGCGGCACTCCGACTACCGCGACGTCGGCGAGGCGGGATTCGACGCCGTCTCGTCCATCGGCCTGACCGAGCACATCGGCGTCAAGAATTACCCGGCATACTTCGCCTTCCTGAAGTCCAAGCTACGCACCGGGGGCCTGCTGCTCAATCACTGCATCACCCGCCACGACAACAAATCGACCTCCTTCGCGGGCGGGTTCACCGACCGCTACGTCTTCCCGGACGGGGAGCTCACCGGCTCCGGCCGCATCGTCACCGAGGTCCAGGACGCCGGCTTGGAGGTGCTGCACGAGGAGAACTTCCGGCATCACTACGCGATGACCCTGCGCGACTGGTGCCGCAACCTCGTCGAGCACTGGGACGAGGCGGTCGAAGAGGTCGGCCTGGCGACCGCCAAGGTGTGGGGCCTGTACATGGCGGCCTCGCGGGTGGCCTTCGAGCAGAACAACCTTCAGCTGCACCACGTGCTGGCTGCGAACGTGGCCCCCCGCGGCGACGACAGCCTGCCGCTGCGGCCGTGGTGGACGCCCTAAGTGTTACGGTGGCGACCCGTCGCGCCCGGCTACGCCGCGCTTACGGTCGCCACTAAGCGTTATGGTGGCGACCCGTCGCCGCCCGGCTACGCCGCGCTTACGGTCGCCACTAAGCGTTATCGATTCGGCGGGCGCCCAACTCGTTCTGCAGCAATTCGAGTGCGACCTCTTCGGGGTCGCGGCGCGGTGCCGACGGCTCACTGCGGCCGGCCTCGGCGAGCATGTGTTCCTCTTCGTCGCGCTGAGCCGAATCCGCGCCGGCCGGCTCGTCGACGGGCGCTTGCCGCGTGACCGGCTCCGGGGCGCTCGCGGCGGGCGCTCCCGCGTCGACCTCACACCGCACCCGCCAGCTCACCCCCAGCGCGTCTTTGAGCGCTTCGGCGATGACGTCGGCGTTGCGCTGCTCGGACAGCCGCTTGGCCAGCGGCGCCGACGCGTGGGTCAGCACCAGCGTGTTGTCCTCCACGGCCCGGACCGTGGCGCCCGCCAGCATCACCTCGGTGGTGCGGCTGCGCTGGCGCACCTTGTCGCGCACCGTCGGCCACATCGATCGCAGCGCCGCCGCGTTGAGTTCGCCTAAGGCAGAGGCTGATTCGGGCTCAGGCGGGGGCGGCGGGGCCGGTTCGGGCGGCGGTGTCGGCTTCGGCTCGGGTTTCGGCTCGGGTTTCGGCTCGGCCTTTGCGACAGGAGCCCGCTTGGGCGGCGGGCCGGGCGTCGCGGCGCTCTCGGAGGCGGGCAGGGACACGCCCAGCCGGGTCTCGATCCGCTCGACGCGTTGCAGCAGCGCCGACTCGGCGTCGCTGGCCGAGGGCAACAGCAGTCGCGCGCAGACCACCTCGAGCAGCAGCCGCGGCGCCGTCGCACCGCGCATCTCCCCCAGCCCGGCCTGCACGACCTCGGCGTAGCGGGTCAGGGTCGCCGGGCCGATCCGCACCGCTTGCTCGCGCATCCGGTCCAGCACGTCCTCGGGCGCGTCCACCACGCCGCGGCTCACGGCATCTGGAACCGCTTGCAGCACAAGGAGATCGCGGAACCGCTCCAGCAGATCAGTCGCGAAGCGCCGTGGGTCATGGCCCGCGTCGATCACCGATTCGACCGCGCCGAACAACGCGGCCGCGTCCGAGGCGGCTAGGGCGTCCACGGCGTCGTCGATCAGCGCGACGTCGGTGGCGCCCAGCAGCCCCAGCGCGCGCTGGTAGGTCACGTGGTTGCCCTCGGCCCCGGCCACCAGCTGGTCCAGCACCGACAGGGTGTCGCGGGGCGAGCCACCGCCGGCACGGATCACCAGCGGGTACACCGCGTCGTCGACGACGACGCCCTCCTGCTCGCAGATCCGCCCGATCAGCGCCCGCATGGTCTTCGGCGGCAGCAGCCGGAACGGGTAGTGATGGGTGCGCGAGCGAATCGTCGGCAGCACCTTCTCCGGTTCGGTGGTGGCGAAGATGAAGATGAGGTGCTCGGGCGGCTCCTCGACGATCTTGAGCAGCGCGTTGAACCCCGCAGTGGTCACCATGTGCGCTTCGTCGACGATGAACACCCGGTAGCGCGACTGCGCGGGGGCATAGAAGGCGCGGTCCCGCAGTTCGCGCGTGTCGTCCACGCCGCCGTGGCTGGCGGCGTCGAGCTCCACCACGTCGATGCTGCCGGGCGCGTTGGGCGCCAACGCCGTGCACGACTCGCAGACGCCGCACGGGTTGGCCGTCGGCCCCTGCGCGCAGTTCAGCGACCGGGCCAGGATGCGCGCCGACGACGTTTTTCCGCAGCCCCGCGGCCCGGAAAACAGGTAGGCGTGGTTGATCCGGCCGGCTTCCAGGGCAATGGACAGCGGTTCGGTGACGTGCTCCTGCCCCACCACTTCGGCGAAAGTTGCCGGTCGATACTTGCGGTAGAGGGCCACGCTCAGCAGGCTACCGACGCTCGGTGACGATGCCGACCCGGAGGGTCTGAGTGGGATGCCACAGGCTTCGGTCGACCGGGCCAACGATCAGGTCGCTGATAGGCGAAGCGCCGCAGGCGCGTTTTTGGGCACGATCGGATTGTGCGGCCGAACCGGCGCGACTCGCTGATAGGCCGAGCCGAGCGGAGGGCGTGGGTCCGAATCACCTTTGTTGGGCCAGAGCGCGACCGCCCGTTCCGATAGCGCTGTGATGGTGAGTGCCGGATTGACGCCCAAGTTGGCTGTGATCGTCGAACCATCGATGATGTGCAGGCCGAGATACCCGTATAGCCGCTGGTATGGGTCAACGACGCCCGTTGCCGGTGAATCTCCGATGGGGCAGCCGCCGATGAAATGCGCGGTCGTCGGCCGGTTGACGACGTCGAAGTAATAGCCGCGGGGGTCACCATCGATCTTTGCGGCAGCACGTCGGACTACGTCATTGCCGACCGGATTCCAGTTCGGATTGGGCGCGCCCACTCCTTGTCGGGAGGTCATCTTCGCGCCGAAAAGGCCGCGTTTGAGGTAGGTGGTCAGCGAATTGTTCAAATCCTGCATGACAAGCAGGGATATCGATCTATCGGAGGCTCTCCGAGCATTGAACGATCGGGCGAATGCAGCCGGGTGGCGCAGGTTTGTCAGCATCCATCTGGCGACGCGGTGTTGGTCGCCGTCGACCAGGGTGGTGGTCAGGAGAAATCCCCAGTTGCTGCCCTTGCCGAGGCGGAAGGCTTCGATGTGCGTGTTCGCATCGGGGTGGATTGACGACGTGCCGGCCACACCCTGAGCCAGATCCGTGCGGGTTCGCGAGGTCGCGAGCAGGCTGACCTCTGAGTTGGTCCGCGCAAGCTCACCCAACCGCGCCGAGATCCGGGGTAAGGAACCGTTGGCCCGCAGTCTATGCAGCAATTTTTGCGTGCCGAGCGCGGCGGCGGAGAACACCACCTGATCGGCGCACCAGGTCCGGTGTCGCTTACGAACCCACCGTCCAGTTTCGACGGTTTCAACCTGGTAGCCGCCGGCGGGCGATTCACGGACGTCGACGACGGTTGTCATCGGGTGAACCTGCGCGCCCACCTTTTCCGCCAGGTACAAGTAGTTTTGTTCAAGGGTGTTCTTGGCATTGTGCGCGCATCCATTGATGCAGCGCCCACAGAAGACGCAGCCGGCACGCTCTGGTCCGATGCCACCGAAGTACGGGTCGGAAACCGTCTTGCCGGGCTGGCCGAAGAACACGCCCACCTGGGTCGGGTGAAACGTGTCGGCAATACCCAAATCGTCTGCGATCGCCTTGAACACGTCGTCTGCAGGGGTCAATCTCGGATTCGTCGCGACGCCGAGCATTCGTTTGGCCTGCTCGTAATACGGCGCTAATTCGACCTCCCAGTCCGTGATCGAGGCCCATTGCGGGTCGTTGTAGAACTGCGCCGGCGGTTCGTAGAGAACGTTGCCGTAGATCAGTGAACCGCCGCCGACGCCAATGGCCGACTGGATAGCGACGTTCTTCAAAACGGTGATTCGCAGCGGGCCTGTGAGGCCGAAATAGGGCTGCCACAGGGTCTTTCGCATAGGTACACCATCGGGCGGGTAGTCCTGCGGCCGCCAGCGCGCTCCCTGCTCGAGCACGCCGACGCGGTATCCCTTCTCGCTGAGGCGAAGAGCGGTAACCGAGCCACCGAAACCCGATCCGATCACGATCACGTCATAGTCGGGACTCATCAAAGTCCTCTCGCGTCTGGATGGGGCCCATCGATCGAGGGCAACCAAACTGTGCGTAGTTTGCTGATCGACGCTTGAGAATATCTATTCCGGGCGTTAGATGGCTCGAATCGAGCAACTAGATCTGCTAACTCACCTCGTCGAAGCGGCGTAGTTGGCCAGCTAAAACCCACTTGTCCATCCACCAAGCAGTGTGCATCAGTGGCTTCCAGTGAGGTGGGGCGGGATTTCCGGCTTTTCCCGCCGTCAGCGCGTATTCGACGCGGACGGCGCCAAGTTCAGCAACGACTCCGTAGCCGCCAGCAGCGCGCACGTCGCCAGCCCGTCGACCGCGTCGCGCAGGTCCGGCAGCGACGGGAACGTGGGCGCGATCCGGATGTTCTTGTCGTCCGGGTCCTTTCGGTACGGGAACGACGCGCCCGCCTCGGTCACCGCGATGCCGGCGTCCTTGGCCAGGGCGACGGTGCGCCGCGCCGTGCCGGGCAACACGTCGAGGCTGATGAAGTAGCCGCCCGTGGGCTCGGTCCACGAGGCGATCTTCGATTCGCTCAGCCGGTTGTCGAGAATCTCGAGCGCCAGTGTGAACTTCGGCGCCAGGATCTGCTGGTGACGCAGCATCTGCAGGCGCACCCCGTCGGCGTCGCCGAAGAAGCGCGCGTGCCGCAGCTGGTTGACCTTGTCCGGGCCGATCGACTTCTTCGCCGCGTACTGCAGGTACCAGGCGATGTTGCCCAGCGACCCGCCCAGGAAGCTGACCCCGGCGCCGGCGAAGGTGATCTTCGAGGTCGACGCGAAAACGTAGGGCCGGTTGGGGTTGCCGGCCGTGGCCGCCAGCCCGAGCACGTCCACCTGGCGGACGAACTCGTGCGTCAGGGTGTGCACCGCGTAAGCGTTGTCCCAGAACAGCCGGAAGTCGGGTGCTGCCGTGCGCATCTGCACGAGCCGGCGAACCGTCTCCCAGGAGTAGGTGATGCCGGTGGGGTTGCCGAACACGGGTACCGCCCACATCCCCTTGATCGCGGGGTCGACGGCGACCAACTCCTCGATCAGGTCGACATCCGGCCCGTCCTGCAACATCGGGACGGCGATCATCTCGATGCCCATCGTCTCGGTGATGGCGAAGTGGCGATCGTAGCCGGGGACCGGGCAGAGGAACTTGACGGCCGCCTCGTCCTTCCAGGGCCGCGGCGAGTCCACCCCACCGTAGAGCAGCGAGAAGGCGACGAGATCGTGCATCAGCTCCAGGCTGGAGTTGTTGCCGGCGATCAGGTTTTGCACCGGGATGCCCAGCAGCTCCCCGAAGATGGCCCGCAGCTCAGGCAGGCCGTGCAGGCCGCCGTAGTTGCGGGTATCGGTGCCCTCGGAATCGCGGTAATCGTCTCCGGGCAGGCTCAGCAGCTGGTTGGACAGGTCGAGCTGCTCGGGCGACGGTTTGCCGCGGGTCAGGTCCAAAGCCAGCTTCTTGGCCTGCAGCTCCGCGTAGTCCTGCCGGTTGCGCGCGTGCACCGCAGTCAGCTCGTCAGGGCTGAGGGACTCGAACGACACCGTGGGCCCTTTCGCCGTCGAACGCTTTGCCTAGGCGATCGCAAGCGCGGCGGAGCCGGGCGCAGCGGGTCGCCACTCATCACACACAGGGGACCCCGCGCACCCGACAGAGCCCATTGACCCTTGCTGCCTTCCGGCCCTGGGGGAGTTCACAGGATAGACGCCGCGCGGGGTCCATGGCGAGTGTAATACCTGCCTTTGACCCGACCCGCGGCGACCGGCGGCGACCTTGCAAGACGGGCTGGCACACTCGGTTACCATGGCCCACGGAGGATTCGCCTAGTGGCCTATGGCGCTCGCCTGGAACGCGGGTTGGGTTAACAGCCCTCGCGGGTTCAAATCCCGCATCCTCCGCCATCGGTCGTACTCGGTTGGGGCGCGACCACGCACGGGGTGTTGTTGGAATCGGTTTGACCGGCCTTTAGGCTGGCTTACCGGCCAGCAAGGCTCACCGGCAGCATGAGGAGGCGTATGGGGCGCAAGGTCGCCATACCGTGGCACGCGGCGTTTACGATCGCTGCCGGCGTCCTCTACTTCTTTTTCGTGTTGCCCCGCTGGCCTGAGCTGATGGGCGAGACCACGCATTCGCTGGGGACGACGCTGCGGATCGTGACCGGCGCGCTGGTCGCCCTCGCCGCGTTGCCCGTGGTTTTCACCCAGTTGCGGACCCGCAAGCCGGAGTTGGGCACGCCGCAGCTGGCGCTGACCATCAGGGTGTGGTCGATCGTGGCCCACGTGCTGGCCGGCGGGCTGATCATCGGAGCCGCGATCAGCGAGATCTGGCTCAGTCTCGACGCCGCCGGGCGGTGGCTGTTCGGCGTTTATGGCGCCGCCGCCGCGATCGCGCTGCTCGGTGTCTTCGCGTTTTATCTGTCATTTATCGCCGAGCTGCCGCCGCCCCCGCCGAAGCCGCTCAAGCCCAAGAAGGAAAAGCAGCGCAAGAAGCGGGGCCGCGGTGAGAAGGGCGACGAGACCGAAGAGGCGAAGGGCGCAGAGCCCGAGGCCGAAGAGGCCGCAGAAACCGACGAAGCCGAAGCGCCGGAGCAGGCTGAAGAGGCCGAAGAGGCCGCAGAAACCGAGGTAACGGCCAGCGAGCCCTCCGAAGACACCCAAGCAGCACCGGCCGCGCAAGACACCGAGGAAGGCGAGGCCGCCGAAGAGACCCAGGCTGGGTTGCGCAACCGCCGCCCGACGGGCAAGGGCTCCCACCGGATGCGGCGCCGGCGCACCCGCGGCGGCGTCGCGCTCGACGAATGACGCAGCCTTAACGGCGCTTGAGGCCCTCGACGTAGGCGGCGATGCGTCGCTGCGTCTGGTCGGCGCCCCACAGCTGGCGGACCTCGCTGTCGATCAGGCCGCCCTCGCGCATCCGTGCCAGCGCGGGGGCGCGCAGCTGCGCTTTGGTGTGGCGATAGGCGTCGGCCGGGATGCCACCGCGGTCGGCGGCCTCCGCCACCGCCGCCCCGACGAGATCGTCGGCGACGACGCGGTGGGCGAGTCCGTTGGCGATGACCTCGTCACCCCGATAGACGCGGCCGCCAAGCAACACGTCCTCGGCGCGGTCCCCGCACGCGTGGCGCATCACTTCGAGCGCCGTGACCGGAAACGGCACCCCGACGCGGACCTCGGACGCGCCGATCTGCGCGTCCGGGCCGATCAGCCGGCGGTCGCAGGCGCACGCCAGCACGCAGCCGCCCGCGATGGCGGCGCCGTTGATCGCGGCCACGGTCGGGCCGGGGTAGCAGAACAACGCCTCGAACGCCTCGGACAGCGCCGGGATCAGCCGGCCGGCGTAGTCGGCACCGCCGTCGACCACGCGGTTGAGGTCGACCCCGGCGCTGAATGCGCGGCCAGCGCCGGTGACGACCAGCGCTCCGGCGCCCGAGTGCTGCAGTTCGCCCAGCGCGTCGGTCAGCTCTTTCAGCAGCTCGACATCGAGGGCGTTGACGGGCCCGGAGCAAAGGGTCAGCACCCGGACCGCACCGACGGCTTCGATCTCGATCACGATGACGCTCCCCTCCGTCAGCCGGCCGAGACGATAATGACCGGGATATCGGTGTTCTCGTCGGTGTGGTAGCTCGCGCACACGCGGTGGTAGCCGTCGGCGATCTGCAGCGGGACGCCCGTCGTGAGGTCGCCGCGCACGAGCAGGATGGGCGACAACGCCTCGCCCTTCTTGATCCTGGAGAGATCGGCGGCGACGTGCGGATTGTCTTCGGGTAACAGCCCCAGCCGCGCCGCACGCAGAATGTCCTTGGCCTTCTTCCGGCTGACGATTCCGGCCTTCAGCTTTTCCGACAGCTGATTGGCGGTGCCCGGATCCGCGAGCAAGGCGAGGTAGTCGGCTGCCGCCGGAAAGTCGTGGGACTCAGGCTCTTCCAGCCATTTCACGCCTGCCATCGCGCATCTCCCTTCGTCGGGCCGTGACCGCGTGGGTTCTGGCAGCCTACCGGGCCGGCGCCGAAATTGGGATCGGTAGCAGGCCCGCCCGTCTGTACTTGCGCCCATGGCGGCGCCAACGGGGCGGCGCATGAAGGAAGGAAAACCAGTGAAACGTCTTATCGCGGGAGCGATTGGAACCCTCGGCGTCGCGTCGGCGCTGGTGGGCTGCTCGAGCGGGGGCCACACGGCCAGCCCGGCGTCGAGCGCGGCGCCCGGCGCCGCCACCACCGGCACCAACGCGCAAGTCAAGGTGGGCGGCACCGACCTGGCCGGCCTGAACCCGGCGTCAGTGACCTGCGTCAGGACGGGCGGAAAGATCGACATCGGCAGCGGCAACAGCGGCGCCCAGCAGGCGCTGGCGGTGGTCATGACCGACGAGGCCACCCCGAAGGTCGAGTCGCTGGCCCTCTTTGTCGACGGCAGCGCCCTGTCCGTCAGCAACGGGATGGGCGCGAAGGTCGGTTCGGCCAACGTGGCGGTGGACGGCAAGACCTACACCATCACCGGCCAGGCGCAGGGCGCTGACATGAAGAACCCGATGGCCGGAATGGTCACCAGGGACTTCAACATCAAGGTGACTTGCGGTTGATCGATCGAACCCCGGGGCGGCGGGCGTGCCTTCACTCTCGCGTCCGCCGCCCCGGATCCTCGCCACGCCCACGACGGCGGACTTATGATGCAGCCGTGTCGATCCCCGCCGAATTGGCGAATGCCCGTCGGCTGGCGTTTGCCGCCGACGAGACGCGGGCCCGGGATCTGCTGTTGTCACTGGTGCCGCAGATCGAGCGGGAAGATCGAGACGATCTCATGCTGGAAGTCTTTGCGCAGCTTGGTGAGATCTACCTGGTGCGCGGAGTGAATGACGGGGTGCGCGAGTCCATCCGGCGCATCCGCGACTGCTTGGGCATTTATTCGGGAATCGCCACCGGCGCGATGCCGGAAGCCGCGCACCTGATCTCTCGGTATTCCCGACGGGCGCAGTTCCTGGAAACGGGCCTGGCCGCGGCCGTTGGCGACCATGAGGGCGCCGCGTCGGCGCTGAGCGAGTTGAGCGACACCACATCCGATGGGAACGTCGCCGACCTCGCCGATGAACGCACCTACCTGCGCACCTACGCCCAAGTCTTGTGCGCCACGGCGCTCTGCGACGACGACCTGCATGTGCGATCAGTCCCCTTGTGGGAACGGGTGCTTGATGGTGTGGACCACCTCCGAGATGGCGGCGAGTTCGCCGACCATCTCCTGATCGCCGCGGGCACCGCATACGGCAGATTCTGCGTGGAGACGGGCCGGTTGGCCGAAGCCGAACCCTGGTTGCGTCGCGCGGGGGCCAGGGCAGAGGCGCGGGGATGGGAACTGGCAAGCGCCAGAACGAAATTGGAGCGCGCGGCGGCGTGCTGGTCGGTGGGCGACCACGCGACGACCGAGCAGCTGGTGTCCGAGGCCCAGCCCGTCATCGCTCGATACGCCCGGGCGCACGACGTCGCCCGTTGCTGGCTGTATCTGGGCCTCACCCGGCTGGGATCGGGTGCCCTGGAGGCCGCCGACGAGTGCTGGGAGCATGCCGAGCGGCACTGGCGCGACCTGGGGAAGCCCCTGCACCTGCACCGTATCTTGTTGCAGCGCAGCTGGATCGCAATCTTTTGGAGCCGTTTTGCCGACGCGGTCGAGCTGATCGCCCAGGCCCGGGAACTACTCGACTCGTCCCCCCGCAGCAGTTGGTTGCAGTATGCCCAGCTCGACAGTCATCTCGGCACCGTGTGGCGCGCGGATGCCCTGGCCGACCTCGGTTTCGACAGTTCGGGCGATCCCGACGAGACGCTGCAGGAAACCGAGGCGCGGCAGGCGCAGGGACTCGGCATCCTCACAGGCGAAGTCGGCACGCCGGCTTACTGGCGTGCGATGGCCAAGCTCGAACGGGCCGCGGAGCTCAAGGTTCCGGCCGCGCTGGCGGTCGATTCGGTGCGGTATTCGATCGCCGACGCCGACGCGAGATCGCGCTGGGCCACCAGCATTTCGGCCCCCATCCTGGCGGGCGCCTTCGCCGTCGCGTGGGAGTGGGAAAACACCCAGTTGGTCAGCGAGTTGGTCGAATACCACAGCGCGCGCGGCACTTTCGACACCGACGCGCAGCGGCCGAAGATCGGCGAATGGGCATCGACGGCCACTGCGACGGTGGTCATCGACACCGACTCGGACTTGGCGCTGGCCGCGGCCGGCCCGTCGGCGGCGGGTGCCGGCGGCTCGCTGACGCGGCTCGGCCCGTTGCCGCCGCTGCGGATGCAGCCCGACAGCCTGCCGATCATGAGCCATTATCGCGCACTGGCTTTCGAACGCTACGGTCGCGACGTCACCGCCGCCGAGCCGGCCTGGTCGACCTGGCCATGAGCGATTTGGGCCGGCTGACTCTGGTGCTGCGGTTCGCCGATGTCGGGATCGCCACCTACGGCAGTTTGCGGGTCGTGGGGCAGCCGTCGAGGACCGTCAATTGGGTGGTGGAAGACCCGATCCTGCTCGCGGCGTTGCAAGAGCTGACCGATGCCCTACCCGAGCCGCACGGGGCCGAGAGCCGGCGCGACGCCATCGAGCGGGCACTGACCACGGGCCCTTTCGCGACGCCGGACACCGAACTCACGGTGGCCTACATCCTCGGGGTGCTGCTGATCGGCTCCGCGGGGTGGGAGCTGTTGGCGGAGTGCGTGGCATCGCCGCGGGCGGTGCTGTTCGTCTCGCCCAGCGCGCGGCTGGCACGCGTTCCCTGGGGGCTGCTGGCGGTGCCGAAGTCGGGACCAAGCAAGGAAGAGCTGGTGCGGGCCCGCCAGGATGCCATTACCCGCAGCGGCAGAGTGGCCGCCCGAATCCCTTGGCAGCTGGCAGATATCGGCGCCCACACCGACGGCCACCGGCTGATGGAACTGGTCGACGTGCTGATGGCGGTGCCGCCCAACATCGTTCACTCGCCGCGCGTGCCGGCCGGCTGGGACGCCAGGCGGGACGGTCCGCCGGTGCTGCTCCTCGATCCCCGGGTGCCGGGACAGCGCCCCGACTCCGCGCTGGGCTCGGTGCTCGGCAGGCCGTCGCCGGAAACGCCATTGGCGCAGCACTTCGCCGAGCTGATGGGTCGCCGCCCGGTGCTGCCCGAGGTCGGCGAGGCGGTCGGGCTGTTCCGCCGTCAAGACGCCGACCGGATCTGGCTGGCCAAGCAGCTGGCACTGGCCCCGAGCCGGCTCATGTACGTCGGCCACGCCAGTTCGGCGCACGGCCGGGCCGACCGGGCCGCGCTGCACCTAGCCTGCACGGCCGGGATCCCCGGAGACGCCGAGGTAGTCGGCGATCATCGCCCGCTGACCGCATCGGACCTGATGTCGCTGCAACTGCCGATCCCACCGCGGGTTGCCCTGCTGGCCTGTGGATCGGGCGGCGATTATCAATTCGACGAGGCGACGGGGCTGGTCGCGGCGATGATCCTCGGCGGGGCCGAGCTGGTGACCGCCACCTTGTGGTCGCTGCCCACCTCCTCGGCCTATCGACAATTCGCGAACCACGACCCGGCCGACCCGATGGCCGATGTCGTTGTCGCCGTGGACGACGCGCACGACGGCGCCGACGCGGGGTGTGCGGTGAACCGTTGGCAGCGTGAGCAGCTGCGGCGCTGGCGTGACGGCGACGTCTGCGCCGGCCCGCTGTACTGGGGTGCCCTGGCGACCTTCGCCGTCGACGGCGCACGATAAAAGCTCAGACCGACGCCGGCCAGGACGCGTGCACGGCCAGCACCGCCTCCACGTCAGTCGGCAGCGAAAGCCTTTCGCGGGCAGCGGGATCGAACACCACCAGCACGACCAGCCCGGGCCGCAGCATCGACACGTCCGGATCGCCCTTGCCGCGTGCCAACTTGCCGATGAACGTCTCGCCGGAAACCGCCACCACCTCGATGAGAACCTGGCGCTCGTCGCCGACCTTGCGCACGGTGCCGACCCCGACGGTGGGGCCCGCCGCGCCCCGACGCGGCGCGACCGGCAACCGGCCCGTCCCCGACAGCAGCATGAGTAGCTTCTTCATGCCATCAGGCTCCAACGGCCGGGCGGCTACCGAACCCAACTTTTCGGCTGCCGATATTTTCCGAATGCCCCTATCCTGTGTCGATGAGCGCGGATTCGCAGGTGGCGGCCGACGTCGCCGTGGGCCACCCACGCCGGTCGGTGATCGAGGCGGCGTGGCGCGAGATCGGCCCCGGTGTCGAGGTGCTCAGCAGCGACGACGGCGGACCGTTGAGCCGGACCGTCAAACGCATCCTCGACCCCTTGGTGCTCCGGTTACGATCAAATCCGCAGTACTCGGCCCCGGTCGTCCCGCCGGAAACCGCGGCCGCGATGCACGACCTGATCGTCGGGAACGCGCGTGAACTGCGTTATGCCGCAGCATGGTTCGATACCCTCAAGCTCGAGCGCCGCAGGCAGCGGATCCGCACCGGCAACGCCCAGGAACTGTACTTCCCAATCTGCTTCGAGCTCGCAGTGACGAAAGGCGCACCGGCGCCGCAGGATCGAGAAACGGCGGCGACCCTGCTCGCCGACATCCACCAGGGCCGCGACCGCACCGCGATCGAGACGCTGCGCCAATACGTGGCGAGCCCCGATGTCGTCGGCAGGCTGGCCGACCAGCTCGACCGCAGCTGGCGTGACGTGCGGCCCGCGCAAGCCGCCACCGGTCCGTTCCTGGCAGAGCTCGGCACGGTGCTGGGCCCCGCCAACAGTTATCGCGCCGCGGCGGCCCGGCAGCGCGCCTGGTCGGCCGCGATCGCCGACGCCACCCCGTACAACCTGGGGGCGCTGGCCCGGGTGGAAGAGGCCGAGCTGCCGTGGTCGATCGTCGAGCTCGGCTTGAGTTCGACTGTGCCACAACGACAACCCCGGATCGCGGGCGAATCCGACAGCGATCGTCCGCTGGATCGCAGCGTGGTGGTTCGGGTGCGCGCGACGTTGCGGCGCGCCCTGGACCGCGACGCGCTGCCCGACATCCCGCTGCTGTGCGAGGAGGAGGTCGACCGGGCGTCCGCGCCGTGGGGGCTGTTGTCCGAGGACAAGCAGGCCACGCTGGTGGCCGGCATCGAGGTGGCCGTCGAACTGGCGCCCCTGAGCCCCTCCGTCCCGAGCCGCTACGCGCTGGCGGCGCAGATCCAGGCCCGGCTGCGCAAGGAGGCCTACGTGTTGCACGCCCGGCGCTACCTCGCCGAGGGCGGCCCGATCCATCCCCGCCAACGCCAGGTGGTGGACGACCTCGGGGCCTACGCCCAGCCCTACCTGAGCCGGCTCTGGGCACGTCTGCACGGACGCGACGTCTGGCAGGAGCCCTGCGACGACGTCGACGAGGTGCGGTCCCTGCTGGAGGGCGTCGCCCGGTCGGTCAGCCTGGACCACCGGCAGCGGATCAAGGCGATGCTGGAATTGCGGGTGGCCGGATGAGATTGGTGGCCGACGCCGGCCTGTGGACGACGGGAACCGCCCCCGTCGAGACGCCGCTCACCGCGGTGCTGGAAGTCAGTGGCGCGGTGCTGTCCTGGATGATCGACGATCCTGCCGGCGATGCGGGCACCCGGATTACCTTCACGGATTTGTCACGCGCCGACTGGCTTTGGCGCGTCCTCGGCGAGTCCGGGCACGTCGCCCTGGTATCGGCGGTCGGCAGCGCGGCCGATCAACCGCACGGCATCGAGCTCGCCGGCGTCGAGATCGTGCCCGGATCGGTCGCCGCGCTCAGGCGGCTGGCCGTGGGCCATTGGCTGCGGCGCTGGTGGCCCGTCAGCCGCCTGGACGGTATCGCCGGACTCGACCGCGCGCTGCTCGACGTGGAGGTCGCGCTGCTGACCTCCGGCGCGCAGGGCTTCTTCACCGACGACACCCTGGATTCGGATGTGGTGGAGTTGCTGGCGCCGCACGCCCCCGCCCTGATCACCCACGTGTTGGGTGGCGATCCGAGGATCCGCGATTTGGTGCGGGCCGGCGCCGGGGTGGCCGACGAGGTGGGAGTGGACGGCGCCGGGTGGGCGGAACTATATGCGGCGCTGGATGATTCGGGCATGGCACTGGCCGGGGAGCCGATCCAGCCCGGTGGACGTCGGCACGACTACGCGCTGGCCGCCGGCGCCGGGGCGGGCCCGCGGGATACGGCCCCGATCGCCGGCGGTGTCGCGTCCATCAAGTGGAGTGCGGTGCCGCCCGGGATTTTCGACGCGGGCGAGAACACCGTCGAGTGGAGCGTTGAGGTGGCCGGCGCCGGTGTGGTCGCCGTCGTGCGCGCGGCCGTCATCGGGCCCGGCCGGGCCACCGGGATCGCGGTGCGACTGCGGTCCGGGGCCATCAACGGCAGCGGCGCCCTGGACGCCGACGGCGAGGCCACCTTGCCCCTGGTCGACGGCGAGCAGCGACTGGTGACGGAATCGGCTGCCTGGAACCATGATTGGTCGGCCACGTCGGTGATCATCGGCGCCGAGGTGCCGGGCGGGGCCGAGACGCGCGACACCCGAGACAGGGTCCGCCGGTGGGCGAGGACACGGTTGGACCGGCCACCGAACGACGCGTTCCTGGCCGAGATCCTGGCCGCCGAGTCCGATTACTGATCGTCTCGCCCGGCCGGGCGTCATTCCCTATGCTGAGCGAGTGCCAAACAACTATCGGGTCGTCCAGTGGAACACCGGGAACGTCGGAACGAGCTCGCTGCAATCGATCGCCGACAATCCCGCGCTTGAACTCGTGGGGTGTTATGCCTGGTCACAGGATAAGGTGGGCCGCGATGCCGGCGAGCTGGTCGGCATCGCGCCGCTGGGCGTCGCGGCCACCGACGACGTGGACGCGCTGCTTGCCCTGAAGCCGGACTGCGTCGTCTACAACCCCATGTGGATCGATGTGGACGAATTGGTCCGCATCCTGTCCACGGGCGTCAACGTGGTGACGACGGCGTCTTTCATCACCGGGGCCAACCTGGGCGAGGGCCGCGACCGAATCGTCGAAGCCTGCCAGAAGGGCGGGTCGACGATATTCGGTTCCGGCGTCAGCCCCGGCTTCGCCGAGCTGTTGGCCATCGTGTCGGCGATGGTGTGCAACAGGATCGACAAGGTCAGCGTGATCGAGGCCGCCGACACCACGTTCTATGACTCGCCCGCGACCGAGAAGCCGGTCGGCTTCGGCCAGCCGATCGACCACCCCGACCTGCAGGAGATGGCGCGCAAGGGGACGGCCATTTTCGGCGAGGCCGTCCGGCTGGTGGGCGACGCGCTCGGGGTCGAGCTCGACGAGGTGCGTTGCGTCGCCGAATTTGGCCAAACCACAGCCGATCTCGAAATGGCGTCCTGGACGATCGCCGCGGGATGTGTTGCGGGCGTCTACATCAGCTGGCAGGGCATCGTCGCCGGCAGAACCCTGATCGACCTCAACGTCCGGTGGCGCAAGGGGCAGACGCTCGAGCCCGATTGGAAGATCGACCAGGATGGCTGGGTCATCCAGATCGACGGCCAGCCGACGGTGACCACCAAGGTCGGCTTCCTGCCGCCCCCGTACTTCCAGGCCGAAACGATCGCCGACTTCATGGCGCTCGGGCACATCATGACGGCGATGCCCGTCATCAACGCGATCCCCGCCGTTGTCGCCGCGCCGCCGGGCATCGTCACCTACGCCGACCTGCCGCTCACGCTTCCGCGGGGCTACGTGCCTACGAGCTGACCCTCGCCCGACACCGCCCTCCGACGCGCGGGTTTGGTGTAGGCCGCGCCGAGCCGCGGCACCTCGAGCGGGCCCTGGTGGCGGGCGGCCTCGATGGCGTTGCGCAGCGGGCCGGCCAAGCCGGCGAACGACCCCATGTCGAACAGCAACGGCGTCAGCAAACGGTTGTGGACGAACGCGAAGGCGCTGCCGGATTCGGGGTCGGCCCAGCCGAGGGTTCCGCCCAGACCCACGTGGCCGAAGCCCTTGAGCAGGCCGGGCACCGGCGACTCGTGGTAGCCCAGGTGAAAAGGCATGGGCACCACCATGTTCGCGTCGGGCCACTTGCGCTGCGGCCGGCCCGTCAGGCCGCGCACCAAATCCTCGGACAGATACTTCTTGCCGTCGATGCGGCCGTCGTTGGCCAGCGCCGCATACATCTTGGCCAAACCGCGGCCGGTCACCACGCCGTTGGCCGCCGGCACCTCGCCGTCCAGGAACGCGGTCTCCCCCTTGATGAGGGATATGACGCCGGGGAAGTACATCGCCCCGAGGGCACCCGAGAACGGCAGGCCGGCCAGTTTCGGTGCGATGAAGTTGAACACCGGGGCGCGTAGCCTGCCCTGCGGTATCAGGACCTGAGCCGCCTTGGTCGGCGCGCCTTGGGGCGGGCGACCGAGGTGCAGCCCGTCGGTGTTGAGCGGACGCGCGATCTCCTGGCGGATGAGCTCTCGCATGCCTTTGCCCGTCACCGCACGGGCCAGACCCGACAGCAGCCACCCGTAGGTCAGCGCGTGATAGGCCTGCACGCCGCGCAGATGATCGACGGGCGCGGCGGCCAGGCGCTCCTCCATCAGGAGGTGGTCCATCAGCTCCGCCTTGGTGACACCCCTCAGGTGCGACAGCCCGGACCGGTGCCGCAACACATCGCGCACCGTGATGTCGCCCTTTCCGTTCGCCGCGAAGTCGGGCCAGTAGGCGGCGACGGGATCGTCATAGGACAGCAGGCCCCGGTCGGCCAGCCGGTGAATCACCGTCGACGCGACGCCCTTGGTCGCCGAGAACACCATCGCGCCGGTGTCGGCGGTCCAGCGCTCGGTGCCCGCCCGGTCCGACCAGCCCGTCCAGACGTCGACGACGGGCGCGCCGTCGATGTAGACGGCCAGCGCTCCTCCGCCGAACCGGCGGCCGGGGAACAGCCGGGCGAACAGTCCGACGACGCTGGTGAAATGGGGGTCGGCGGCGCCGGACACGCCGCGCGGCAGGCCGTCGTCGGTCACCAGCAGGGTTGCTCCCCGACGCGGTGTCATCACGCGAATGAAGCTATCAGCCTGGCAAAGCGCTGGACATAAGCCCGAACCGCAGGTCGATCACTCCGGCGGACGGGGGGCCTCGTCGCCGGGCGGCTGCTTCGGGGGCGAGGCGTTCAACCACTTTCTGAGCCGGAACAGTTGGTTGACCACCATGCCGATGCCCAGCAGCATCAACACCGCCACTATTCCCACCACAACTGCGGTGCTCACGACGTCCATGATGAGCGGATTGCCGTTCGGGTTTCAAGGTCGCCCGCCGCCGGGTAGCCACAACCAGCACAACGACACGATCAGGAGGGTGGAGCACATGAGCGGCACGGATAAGATGAAGAACAAAATCGAGGACTTGGGCGGCCGGGCCAAAGAGGCCGTCGGCAAGGCCACCGGGGACCACGACACCAGGGACGAGGGCCGGGCGGACCAGGCAAAGTCCAGCCTGAAAGACGCGGGCGAAAAAGTGAAGGACGCGTTCAAGAAGTAATGATGTTCAACGGATTGCCCCGGCTCGCTATGGGAGTCGCAGGGGCGGCGGCGGTGAGCGCCGCCGCCCTGCTGGGTGCGCCCGTTCCCTCGGCGGCCGGCGACCCGTGTCCGGACGTCGAGGTCGTCTTCGCCCGCGGCTCCGGCGAACCGCCCGGTGTCGGCGGCGTCGGTGGGTCATTCGTCGACGCTCTGCGCGGGCAGATCGGCGGCCGGTCGCTCGGTGTCTATCCGGTCAATTACCCCGCCAGCACCGACTTTTCCAACAGCGATTTCCCGATGACCGTCATCGACGGCATCCGTGACGCCGGTACGCACATCGAGTCGATGGCGGCGAACTGCCCCAAGACCAGAGAGGTCCTCGGCGGGTACTCCCAGGGCGCCGCCGTAGCCGGTTTCGTCACCTCTGCGGCCGTGCCGCCGGGCGTACCGGCGTCGATGGTGCCCCAGCCCATGCCGCCGGAGATCGCGAACCATGTCGCCGCGGTCACGCTGTTCGGGACGCCGTCGGGTCCGTGGCTGCAGAAGTACGGCGCACCGGTGATTGTCATCGGCCCGCTGTATCAGCCCAAGACCCTTGAGTTGTGCGCCCCGGGCGACGGAATCTGCGGTGACGGCACCGACGCCTTCGCGCATGTGTCCTATCCGCTGAACGGTATGACGGGCCAGGCCGCGACCTACGCGGCGGGTCACCTGTAGCGCGGTGCAGAATCGCACCATGCACGTTCTGGTCACGGGCGGCACGGGGTTCGTCGGCGGGTGGACCGCCAAGGCCATCGCCGACGCCGGGCACTCCATCCGGTTCCTGGTGCGAAACCCCGACCGGCTGCAGACCTCCGTCGCCAAACTCGGCGTCGACGTGTCGGACTTCGCCGTCGGCGACATCACCGATCGCGTATCGGTGCGCGAAGCCCTGCGGGGCTGCGACGCCGTCGTGCACAGCGCCGCCCTGGTGGCCGTCGACCCCCGTCAGACCAACGAGATGCTGACCACGAACATGCAGGGCGCGCAGAACGTCCTCGGTCAGTCCGTCGAGCTGGGCCTGGACCCGATCATTCACGTGTCGAGCTTCACCGCGCTGTTTCACCCGGGCTTGGAGACACTGACGGCGGACCTGCCGGTCGTGGGCGGGGCGGACGGCTACGGGACGTCCAAGGCGCAGGTCGAAATCTACGCTCGCGGACTGCAGGACGCCGGCGCGCCGGTGGACATCACCTACCCCGGCATGGTCCTCGGCCCACCTGCCGGCGACCAATTCGGCGAGGCCGGCGAGGGCGTCAAGGCGGCGGTGCAGATGCACGCGATCCCCGGGCGCAGCGCGGCGTGGTTGATCGTCGACGTCCGCGATCTGGCCGCGCTGCACGCGGCACTGCTAGAGCCGGGGCGTGGGCCGCGCCGCTACACCGCGGGCGGTCACCGGGTTCCCGCGGCGGAGCTCGCGACCATGCTGGGCCAGATTGCCGGCACCCCGATGGTGGCGGTCCCCATCCCCGACACCGCGCTGCGCGTGGCCGGGGCGGTGATGGATCGAGCGGGCCGGTTTCTGCCCTTCGACACCCCGTTCACGTCGGCGGGTATGCAGTACTACACGCAGATGCCAGCGTCGGACGATTCGCCCAGCGAGCGCGAACTCGGCATCACCTATCGGGATCCGAAAGAAACCGTCGCCGACACATTCGCGGCCCTGCGCGCTGCGGGCAGCTAGCCGCGAAAGTGCAACTACCGACGTCCCTTCTCGGTAAACGTGTTACCAGCCCCAACTTTCGAGAGGGACTTTCGGCTGTAATAGCGGGGGCCTAATCCTCTCGCCGGCTGCGGTCCGAGGAGGGAACATCGCCGTACGCTCGGATCCTCAGGGCTGCCGGGGACTTCGGCTAGGAGATACGCCATGACCAAAACCATTCCACCCCTGGATCTTTCGTGGCTGATAATCGAATCACCGGCCGGCACGACGCACGTCGGCGCGATGCTGTTGTTCAAGAAGCCGGCCGGCCGCGCGCCCATCGTACGCGAGATCGTGGAATCGTATCGGGCGTGCACGCCGGCGCCGCCGTTCAACTACGTCCCGGAGGTGCTCGGGCGCGGCGCCCCCCATTTCCGGGAGGTCACCGAGTGGGACCCGTACTACCACGTCGGGCACCTGGCGCTACCCGCCCGAGCCTCGTACGACGACCTGCTGCGCCTCGTCGCCGATCTGCACGAGCCCCAACTCGACCGGGACCGGCCGCTCTTTCGCTGCTGGGTGATCGATGGCGTGCCGGACGGAATGTTCGCGATCTACACCAAGACCCATCACTCGATCATCGACGGAGAATCGGGCCTCAAGCTCCTCTACGCGGGGCTGGCCACGACCGACCGGCGCACCGTCCCGGCACCCGCCTTCGCGCTGGGCATGCCGGACCCCGCGCCGCATCGCGCGACGCCGCTCACCGGGCGCATCGCCGATTCGGTCCGCGGGGCCGTCACGCAAGTAGGTGCGCTGAACCAGCTTTCGGTCGGCGCGCTGCGCAAGGTGCTCACGGGCGTTTTCAGAACACATCTGGAGGGCAGCCTGCCGTTCGTGGCGCACCACGCCCCAACCAACGAGCCGCTCAAGATCGGCCGAAGCTTCGCGACGCTTTCCCTGCCGCTCGAAGAGATGCACGAGGTTGGCCGGCGCTTCGGGGCGACCCTGAACGACGTGGCGGTCACCGTCGTCGACGCGGGGCTGCACGCCTATCTGCGGGAGACGGGCCGGGACGTCGCCCACCCCTTCATCGCGATGTGTCCGGTCTCCATGCGGGCCGAAGGGGACACGGCGATCGGCACGCGCGTGTCGGCGATATTCCCCCGGCTCGGGGAGCCCGGCGCGGGCGTGTCCGAACGAATCCACCAAGTCGCCGACTCGGTCGCCGCGTGCAAGAAGGAAATCGGCCGCATGTCCAGCGAGGCGGCGATGAACTACGCGGTCGGGCTCCTCGCGCTCGCCGGTTTCGGGGCGTCCACACACCTGGACCGGTTGACGCACCCGGCGTGTAACCTCGTCATCTCAAATGTGGTGGGCGTTAAGGAGACCCGGTACCTCAACGGCGCACGCCTGCTCGGCATCTACCCGGTGTCGGCCCTCGCCGCCTCGATTGGGCTCAACGCCACGTTGGCGTCCTACCACGACAGCATGGACTTCGGGTTCGTCGGCAACAGCGCCGCACTCGACCGCCTACCGCAACTCGCTCGCTGCACGAGGGAGGCCTACGACGAACTGAAAGAAGCGGCGGGACTCCAACCGGCGGGTTCGGCCGGCGTTTCCTCCGTGTAGGAAGATCGACTGATGAAGAGCGTCACCTGCACCAACGCAAAGCTCGAAGTGGTCGACACCCCGACCCCCACCCCGGCGAAGGGCCAGTTGCTGATCGAGGTCCTCAGGTGCGGCATCTGCGGATCCGACCTGCATGCGCGCCACCACTGCGACGAACTCGCCGACGTGATGGCCGAATCCGGGTACGACGCCTTCATGCGATCGGATCAGCACGTCGTGTTCGGACACGAATTCTGCGGTGAGGTGCTCGATTACGGCCCCGGCACGCGCAAGGCCCCGCGGCCAGGCACCCGGGTCGTCGCGCTGCCGCTGCTGCGCCGCGGCAAGGAGGTGCACGGGATCGGGCTGTCGACGATGGCGCCGGGCGCCTATGCCGAGAAGCTCCTCGTCGAGCAGTCGCTGACGTTCGCCGTCCCGAACGGGTTGTCGCCCGAGGTGGCCGCCCTCACCGAGCCGATGGCCGTCGGATGGCACGCCGTCCGTCGCGGCGAGGTGGGCAAGGGCGACGTCGCGATCGTGGTCGGCTGCGGGCCGATCGGGCTCGCGGTGATCTGCATGCTCAAGGCGCACGGGGTGCGCACCGTGATCGCCAGCGACTTCTCGGCGGGCCGGCGCGCGCTCGCGAAGGCCTGCGGGGCCGATATCGTCGTCGACCCCGCTCAGGACTCGCCGTACGCGACGGACGCGAGCCGCAAGCACCTGCACGGCATCCTCGAGGCGTTCGATCTGGCGGTCGGCACGATCGAGAAGCTGCAGCGGCTGCGGCTGCCCTGGTGGCACGTGTGGCGCGCCGCCGAAGCGGCCGGCGCCGCAACACCCAAGCATCCCATCGTGTTCGAATGTGTCGGCGTCCCAGGCATTATCGACGGCATCATCGCAAGCGCGCCGCTGTTCTCGCGCGTCGTCGTGGTCGGCGTGTGCATGGGCTCGGACCACATCCGGCCGGCGATGGCGATCAACAAGGAGATCGACCTTCGGTTCGTGCTCGGCTACACCCCGCTGGAGTTCCGCGACACGCTGCACATGCTCGCCGATGGCAAGGTCAACGTCGCGCCGCTGATCACCGGGACGGTCGGGTTGTCCGGCGTCGAGGCCGCATTCGACGCGCTCGGCGATCCCGAGGCGCACGCCAAGATTCTCATCGACCCCAAGAGCGACGCTAAGCAGCCGGTTTGATCTCCAGTCCCACGTGCACCTTGTCGATGCCGCCGCGCACGATCGAGTGCGCATAGAACCACCAGGCGTGGTACCAGTACCGCTTGAGCACGGCGTTGTAGACCCGCCGTGTCTCGGACTTCGGCAGGACCCGGGCGATCCCTTCGACCGGTTCGCTCCTGGGCTTGCCCAGCGCCGCGCTGCGGGCGATCGTCACCCGCGGAGTGTTGTTGATCCGCCTGACCTTCCACGACCCGTCGTCGGTGATGACCAGCAGCTTGTCGCCGTCAGGCACGCCCCAGATCGGTGTCGGCTTGGGGCGGCCGTCTTTGGTGAAGGTCGTCAGCAGCAGGTACTTGGACGTGATGACGTCCTGGAAAGTCGGTGCCACGCTATTTCCCTATCTGCGGATTGGTTAGCAGGGCAACTGCCCAATTCCGTGACGTCCTAATCATGGCGTCAGTGGCGCACGAGCTGTCACGACCTTGGTCGCAGAACAGAGAGTCCATGGGCCCTAGAACAACTCGAAAGGCAGCCGTAGCGTCATCGGAAAGCAGGGGTTCGCAGTCGTCGGAGGTTGGCAATGCTGGACGTGGCATTCGTCGCGTTCCTGCTCGGCCTGGCCGCGCTTGCGGTCGGATTCGCCACCGCTTGTGATCGGTTGGCGGGTCCCGACGAGCCTGTGCTGGCTGAGGCCGGCGGTGACGGCTCACCACGGGCCGAGATCGAGGCATGACTGTCGACGATGTGACCGGGATAGTCGTCGCGGTCCTTCTGGGTGCTTACCTGATCTACGGGCTGGTCCGGCGCGGGGACGTCTAGATGGTCGCGGCGAGTTGGGCACAGATCGCGGCGGTGTTCGCGCTGCTGGTCATCAGCACTCCTATTTTGGGCACCTACCTGGCCAACGTGTACCGCAACGAGAAGGCGCCCGGGGATCGGGTGTTTCTGCCGGTGGAGCGACTGGTCTACCGGCTGCTGCGCATCGACCCGCGAGGTGAGCAGCGCTGGATCTCCTACGTCGGCTCGGTGGTGGCGCTGACCATCGTCGGCGCCCTGCTGAACTACCTTGTCTTTCGCATACAACACCTGCTGCCGGGTAACCCCGACCATCTCCCCGGAGTGAGCCCGGCGCTGGCGTTCAACACCACGGTCAGCTTCGTCACCAACACCAACTGGCAGAACTACACCGGCGAATCCACGATGAGCCAGTTCACTCAGATGTTCGCGCTGGTGGTGCACCAGTTCTTGTCCGCGGCCATGGGGATGGCGCTGGCGGCGGCGTTCATCCGCGGCGTGATACGCACGCGGACAACGACTTTGGGTAACTTCTGGGTGGACATCGTGCGGTCAGTGGTGCGGGTATTGGTGCCGCTGAGCTTCGTGTTCGCCATCGTGCTGCTCGCCGCGGGCGTGATCGACAACTTCCATGCCACACGGGTGGTCGCGAAGATCTCCGGCGCCCAACAAAGCATCCCCGGTGGTCCGGTGGCGAGCATGGTGCCGATCGAGATGATCGGCGACAACGGCGGCGGTTACTTCGGCGCCAACATGGCCCACCCGTTCGAGAATCCCAACCCCGGGGTCAACGTGCTCACCATCTGGCTGGCCGCGTCGATACCGTTCGCGTTCCCGTG
>Ga0335069_10001251_pt1 | contig 41093 bp, 37 predicted proteins | sample Lox_Sample_11_FD_206714 | JGI IMG/M metagenome (GOLD analysis project Ga0335069, IMG submission 206714) | Soil microbial communities from Loxahatchee National Wildlife Refuge, Florida, United States - Lox_Sample_1.1 | ecosystem: Environmental > Terrestrial > Soil > Wetlands | place: USA...
CAAGCGCAGGGAGCTTTGCAGAGCTTGCGACTGGATAGCGGCGACGAGAGCCTGCGGTATCAGTCGCTTCTGAACCAGGCCGAGCGCGCAAGATTATCCGTAATCCGGCTGTTGCAGATGCAAGCCGCGTTGGGGGGCAAAGGGCAACCCGGAGGGGAGGGCGAGACGCTCTCGCAGTTCCTAAGCGCAGCGGGACGCGCGCTGAAGTCCATCGGCACATCCCTCTTGAGTGGCGCAGGGTCGAACTTGTCGCATGACCAAATCGTGAAGGTGGATGGGTTGATCGAAGAGTGGCGCCTCCACCGCGCGGGCAACCCAGTCTCCCTAGAAGGCGCGACGATGAAGGACGCCTTGTTCCAGATGGATGCGCTGGCTGGGCAACTGCGTGCGGCGGCCGACTTGGCGGCCGGGTCTGCCTCCCCACAAGGAGTTTCTTTTGGACTGCCTTCCGCTCCGCAATCGTGGCGTTTCAGCCCAAGCTCCATCGCGGCTACGCTGCGGGCGAACCTGAACTTACGGTCGGCGGTTTTCCGCCACTCTGTGAGACTTATGATCTGCCTGACAATCGCTGGTATGATCGCGCACGCCACCAACTGGAGTCGCTCTTACTGGATTCCGATGACCGTTGTAATCTTGCTGCGACCAGACTTCGCCGCGACCTTCAGCCGTGGATTACTGCGAATTGCCGGCACGATTGTGGGATTGATCGTGGCAACAGCGCAGATTCATTTCTTGCCGCCGACTCTGGCGGTGCGAGCAACCTTGATCGGCATCTGTGTCTTTCTGTTGCGATGGCTGGGCCCAGCAAACTATGGCTTCTTTGTAGTGTGCGTGACAGCGGCAATCGTCTTGCTGATTTCCTTGACTGGCGTCCCACCGAAGACCCTCATTCAAGCTCGTGCCATCGATACTTTGATTGGGGGGGCGCTTGCTTTGTCAGCGTATGCCCTTTGGCCAACCCGGGAACCGGTGGACGCCGCCCTTGCAGATCTGTTGGCGGCGTACCGTGAATATTTTCGCGCAGTTGCGCAGCGCTACTTAGGCTCGGCAATGGATGAAGCCCTGCTCAGCCGGGCGAGGCTGGCAGCCATGTTGGCACGCTCCAATCTGGAAGCTTCCATCGAGCGGCTCGCGGCGGAACCTTCGACCGACACGAATCAGATTGAACTTGTTCGCTCGATGATCGCAAGTTCGCATCGTTTCGTATTTGCGACCCTGGCCCTCGAAGCAGGTGAAACGAAGAACAGCGCTGTCCCCGCCTCGCCCGAAGCGCAACAATTTGTCGCTGATGTCCAAACAACACTGCTGGGGCTGGAGAGCGTGCTTCATGGACGGGAGACCGGCCCAACCGAAATGCCGGATCTGCGAAACGATTTTCGCCTGCTGCTCAAGTCCAACGACCCGTACTTCCATTCGCACTCCTTGGAAGCCGTGGAAGGCGACACTATCGTAAACAGCCTCAACACTTTGGGTGAGGAAATTCTGCGTTGGCGGGAGCTGCGGCGCGCTCACAGTTAGAGGCGGCAGGTGGCCCGCCACGTAACTGGCGCTCGCACATGGTGTCGAGTGGAACGTCCGTATTTGGTCTCGATGTCGAAGGTTTGACAGGGGACTAATTGGTCAGGTGTTTTCGCCAAATCCGCCCGCGCAGCATTAACGACTTTGACCGGATTGCATTAGAGGACTTCTGCTGCACAGAAGCGTTTGGGCATCGAAATGCTTATGGAGTGGTGTTTCAGCTACAGAAATCGTAGAACCGTGGGGGGAGCCGGCGATGTTAAATCAGAAACGCGAAAGGGTCGTCGCTGAGATTACGGCCGCGCATCTGGTGATGCTGCTGCAGGAACAAGGAAGGACCCTGGATCAGCAACAAGCCGTTGCCTTCCTGAACGAAGGCGATCGAGCCTACATCATGTGGAAGCAGATGATGTACGCGGGTGAAAGCTATATCAAATCGGTGCTGGTGCAGGCTGCTCAATCCGCCGCCGACACGTTGAATACCCGTCCTAAGGCCTGAGCTTGAACTTTCGGGACTGGGGGACCAGCTGGATGTCTCGGTGGGTCTTACCGCGGCCGCCAGAGAAGAAGATTTGCCCGGAGCAGGAATTCATTATGTCGCGCGACATCGGCAAGTATCTCAAGTTTGGCAGCGCTACTGTTGTCATCCTTCTGGCGATGGGATACCTGTCATATACCGGAGTGCGGGAGAGCAAGAGCTACTACGTGACCATTAGGGAACTGCGTGGCATGGGCGATTCCGCTTATGCCAAGCGGCTGCGAGTGGGCGGGAGCGTCCAACCCGGCTCGATCAAACGCACCGGCAGTAAAGTCGACTTTGTCTTGGTAGAGAACGATCAACTCCTCAACGTAGTGTACGCCGGGACGGAAGCGCCACCCGATACTTTCAAGGACAAGGCCCAAGCATTGGCCGAGGGCAGCTTCGGTCACGACGGTGTCTTCCACGCCAAACAACTGCAAGCGAAATGTGCTTCCAAGTATGCTCCCCAGCAGCCGGGCGCTCCCTTGAATGGGCCGGTGAAGGGCATCACGGAAGTGCGGGTCGCACGTACTTCGGCGACAGCCGACTAGGGAGAGCCATGAAGGCGACGAAAATTGTGATGCTGATTCTGGCGATTGCGTTAGCACTATACATTCTGATCCCCAGCCTGTCGTGGGCGGAAGACGGTGCGGCGCCGTATAACGTCAAGTGCTCGGCGTCTCACACTACAAGGACGTAGCAGTGAACGCGAGCAGAAGATCGAAGTTGGATGCCCGACCAGCATCGTGAGCGAGCCATGGACGACGATTCGAAACGGCCATTATTAGTATTGCTTACCAGCCACTGGGTCAGCATGTTAGGGGTGGCACTGGTGACGACCGCCGGTTTCTCCTGGCTGTTCGTTTTGCCAATCCAACTTCGAGGCCACACTAGCAACCCCTATATCGGCATAGTCGTCTTTCTCCTTATCCCGATTGTTTTCATCTTGGGCCTCCTATTGATCGCGCTAGGAATCTTCCTGGCGCGGCGGCGCATCGAAAGCACCGAGCAGGCACTGTTGGCGACCGCCGACCGGCGAACTGTGCTTCGTAAGCTTGCAATTTTCTTCGCTGTAACCACTGCCATTAACATCGTGATTGGGACCCAGGGCACTTACCGTGCTGTTGAGCATATGGAAACGCCCCAGTTCTGCGGGCAGAGCTGTCACGTCATGAAACCAGAGTTCGTCGCCCACCAGAACTCGCCGCATGCGCACGTGGAGTGTGTCGATTGCCACGTTGCCCCGGGTGCTGTTGGCTGGGTGAAAAGTAAGGAAGGCGGCATGCGGCAGTTCAGAGACACTGTTTTCCATCGCGTCCGTTACCCGATCGAATCGGCCATGGAAAGCAATCGCCTGGTCCCCTCCCGAGAAACCTGCGAACAGTGTCACTGGCCACAAAAGTTTGACTCTGTAAGGCTGCGGGTGCTTTTCCACTTCCAGGACAACGAGGCCAACACCCAGACCCAGACGGTTTTGATGATGCTCACGGGCGGGGGCGACCTTGGCGGCATTCACGGAAAACATCTCGGTCGAGGAGTTGAAATACGTTACGCCGCCTCCGATCCCAAACGCCAGACCATTCCCTGGGTGGAGTACAGGAACCAGAGCACTGGCGAGGTCCGGACATTTATTGCAGATGGCTCAACTACTCAGTCCGTCGCGAATCTGCCCCGCTATCAGATGCAGTGTGTCGATTGTCATAACCGTCCGACCCACGCGTTTGAGCTTCCGGAGCGCGCCGTCGACCAAGCGATGGGGCACGGAAGCATTTCTACAACTCTACCCTTCATTAAAAAGAAAGCGGTCGAACTGCTCAAGGCGAATTATTCGAGCAACGCAGAGGCTTCGCGTGTTATCCCTGAAACGTTAACTCGTTTCTATCAGCAAAGGTACACAGTCCTCTCATCGCAGCGTGCCGGCGACATCTCCAACGCCGGGGCTGAGATAGCTGCCATCTACAACCGGAATGTGTTTCCCGATCTCAAGGTCACCTGGGGCACATATCCCAACAATCTCGGACATACCGATTTCCCGGGGTGCTTTCGTTGTCATGACGGATCGCATTCTACCGCGGATCAAAAGCTGAGCATCACCCAAGACTGCAGCACCTGCCACGAGCCCCTCGCGGTTGATGAGGCAAGCCCCGGGGTAGTGAAGACGCTGGGACTCGCAGAACGCATCGCCGGTCTGCAAAAGCGATGACACACGGGACCGCGAACCGGCTATTGGTGGCGACTCTTCGTCAGCGGGCTCGGAGTGGCTACGGGGAAGCGGTAGCTGCGTGCGACGCACGGCTCAACCGACTTTGATGTGAAGCACTGAGCCAATCTATGATGATTTTCTTTCACCAAAACGGCACAACGGTTGTTCTGGTTACGCTCACAATCTTATTGCAGTGCGCCGGCATGGCCGCTCTCATCCAGTGGATTAAAGCTCAGTTCCCTAATGGCATTCACCAGCTCGGCCTTTTCCGCTCGTTTTTGCTCGTGGTGCGATTCACCAGTCTGCTGGTCTGCTTGCACATGTCTGAGATTCTGTTATGGGCTTGGTTTTATCGCTGGAAGTTTTTTGCAACCTTGGAAGCAGCCTTCTACTTTTCGGCAGCCAATTATTCGACAGTCGGCGCGGCAGACCTTCTTCTTCAGCCCACGTGGCGAATCATGGGCCCGGTGGAGAGCGTTACAGGTGTGCTGATGTGCGGGCTCTCCGCGAGCTTCCTGTTTGCCATCGTGACCCGGCTCATTGCGCTCCAGGATCCGGGACTGGCCGAACCGCACGCTAGCGGTCCCGATTACGCGAGCGACACAGCCAGCGAGCAGACCGCGTTGAGAAGACGAGAGACAGCGAACATTCGGGACGCTGTTGTCGCCCGTGCGGCGGGAAGGTGACCGGGCCGTTCTGATTGGCGCGATGACTTTGTCAATTGAAACGAGTAGAAATAGGGCCGCCAAGCCCAAAGCTGACTCACCCCGCTCTTCTTAACCCCATGTCTGCCGATCGTCTGTCACTGACGATATTTAGACAGCGCAAGCCCAAACCATTGCGCGAAAGATTCCTCTCTTCAATAGCTTAGCGGCCACTGACATTGGCACGTTAGCTGCAATCTCCACTGCAGAGTGAAGATGCTTGGACTAAGTCACCTGGTTTCGAATCCTAGGACTCCCGCGAATCTCGGGTCGTTACTTCCGTGGCTTGCCATCTTCGCCAAATGGTGAGTTTGGTTTACTGGCACCGCATCCTGAGGGGAAAAACAATGGTCAGCGAAGTTCATAACGACAAGGGCGAGTCTTTGGATATGCACAGGCACGCTATCGGTCTGTCGAAAGCGCTCCGATTGTTTCTGCTTGCAGGGGGGCTTGCATCAGTGTTAACAGCCCCAATGTTGGCACAAAACGTTCCGAGCGCGCAGGAGCAGGCGACGGCCCAATACGTCTCGTACCCACAGGAGCAGGCGGCCACTATTGCCGCAACTGTGACCGATCCAAACGGCGGCACCATTCCAAGCGCCACTGTGGTTCTGCAGGGTCCCGAATCTAGCGACCGCTATACCATCACGACGAATGAGAGAGGCTTCTTTGAATTTCGCGATCTCACCCCGGCTACTCCTTACCAACTCACGATCCGTGCCGCCGGGTTTGCAGACTGGAGTTCATCCGCTATCGTGCTTGAGCCAAGCCAGTACAAAATCCTGTCTGACTGCAGACTGCGGCTTGCAGAAGTTCAAACCAGCGTTAATGTGCATTACTCGTCGGAAGAAGTTGCTGCCGAGCAAGTAGCAGCGCAGGAAAAGCAGCGCGTCTTTGGCGTCATCCCCAATTTCTATGTTAGTTACGATCACAATCCCGCGCCGCTCACTCCCAAACTCAAATTCCAGCTTGCTATGAAACTCTCGACTGATCCGGTAACCGCGCTTGGCGTAGGCTTAGTTGCCGGCATACGTCAAGCGGCAGACAGCCCGAACTTCCAACAGGGCGCTAAGGGGTACGGCCAGCGGTTCGGAGTCACCGCTGCCAATAGCTTTACCGGCATTCTGATTGGCGGTGCGATCCTGCCATCGCTTCTGCACCAGGATCCACGTTATTTCTATCAGGGCACAGGAACAACGAAATCTCGCCTTTTCCACGCACTGTCCTACCCATTTATCTGCCCGGGAGACAACGGGCATCTCCAGCCCAACTACTCAAGCCTGGGTGGCGACTTGATAGCGGCTGGCATCTCGAACGCTTATTATCCCCAGTCGAACCGCGGCGCAAGCCTGGTACTTAGTAACTTCGCCATTGGTATTGCTGAACATGCCCTCACTGGCTTGGCGCAAGAATTTCTTCTGCGCAGGTTTACATCGAGAGCGGAAAAATAGAACCGCGTACCCCCTCCCCTGACGTGAGCGGCGAGTTTGTAGTACCGCACGCCCTTCCTACTGAGTGCGTCTATGCGTCGACGATTTCGTCAGGTCCTCGACATCCATGTCCGGATTCCGTCTCACTCTCCGCTCTCCCGAATTAAACGAACCAGCTCTTTCCTGCTGATAACAATGGTGGATCCTGACCGCTAAGCGGAATTTTCCTTCGTGGAAGGATAAGTGCTTTTACAAGTAACGTTGGTTAGGAGGATCACGGATGTTGTTGTGGCTGAAACTTCGATACTGCACTCGCCACGCCTCGTCGGCACAACGTGCAAGCTGTGGCTGGGGGCTGCTTACACTATTTCTCATTTCGGTCGCTCCTGCCGGGCAGGCGCAGAGCCTCAACTGGGAGGGGCAGACCGGAGCTTTCATAACGCCTTTCGCGTACACCAGTCCTTCGCCCGCGGGAGGCTTCGGGCGACCGGCTGTCGCGTTTCACTACCTCAATGGCGGTAGTGTGCTCGGAGGGTTCTACGAAGCCTCGGGGACGATCGGTTTCCTGAAGAGATTCGAAGTTGGATATACTCGCGCGTTCAATTCGGATGGGTCAGTGCCCAGTCTCAGCCCGCTGTTCAATGGGGGTTTCAACATCTTCCATGGCAAAGCCAATGTGCTGAGCGAAAACGCAGGAAACCACAACTATATTCCAGCGATCTCCCTGGGACTTGTGGCCCGCACCAATGTGCAGCGCGTGGGTGGAGTCCTCGACGGCAAAGACACGCACAACGAAGACTTCTATCTGGTCGCTACCAAGACGATCACCTACTTCAAAGTCTTGCCCATCGTCGCCAACTTCGGCATCAAAGCCACGAACGCCTCGGTATTGGGCATAGCGGGCAACGCAACTAACTGGCAGGGCCGGCTCTTCGGCGCTGTTGGATTTGTAGTTCCTGGTCCGTTACAGAGCAAGGTCATAGTCGGTTCAGAGTTTATGCAAGAGCCTCGCCACATAGCGGGTCTCCCCGGAGCCAGCCTACCGACAACGTTAACCTACTTTGCGCGGGTGATCCCTCGCGCCGAACTACCCTTGAATGTTGATTTCGGTGTGGCTCAAGTGGCCAATAACATAGCGCCGGGTGTCGACCTGCACGTCCGATCGCAGTTTGCGTTAGGAGTGTCATACCGCTTCTAGCTTATCGCCTAGCAAAGCATCGAGCGTGATGTGGGCAGCAATCGGGCGGAAGCAAAAAGGGAAGAAGCAGGCTGGGAAAATGTTGTGGCATCACTTTGCGATTCGCTTGGGACTAGCGGTGCTTCTCGGGGCAGTCGTTGGTGCGGAGCGTCAATGGCGGCAGCGTATGGCCGGTCTGCGCACCAACGCCCTGGTCGCGGCGGGTGCCGCAATGTTTGTGATGCTTTCCGCACTGGCCACACAACCGGACGACAGTTTTCGCATTGCCGGCCAAGTTGTGTCGGGAATTGGCTTCCTGGGGGCAGGCGTAATTCTGCGAAACGGACTGAGCATCAGCGGGCTTAACACGGCGGCAACGTTGTGGTGTTCGGCGGCAATTGGGACGCTCTCGGGTTACGGCATGTATGGATCGGCGATCATCGGCGCAATTGCGGTTCTCGGCGCAAATGTTGGCCTTCGTCCCATCGGAAATGCACTAAATCATGGGACTGTGCCTGCTGACGAGGAGGTTTCTTGTTTGTTTCGGATTACGGCCCGAGCTGATCAGGAAGCCCATTTGCGTGCGCTTCTGCTGCAGTCCTTGAGCGGTCAGCCGCTGTTTCTCAAGTCGCTAAAGAGTGATGACATAGAGCACACAGACAAAGTGGAGGTGGATGCGACTCTTACGAGCATCGGCCATGAGAACGCGGTGCTGGAACAAATTGTCAGCCGATTAAGTCTCGAGCCCGGCGTCAGTGGAGTGAGCTGGGAGATCCTTACCGAGCGCGAATAGGAGAGCTCCACCGACAAACTCCATTGCGGCTGCCCGTTCAAGTGAAGCTTGAGCGGGGCGGTGTGACAGCGACAATCCAGTGGTACCTGCGAAAATCCCCGCTCGAGGGCAATAAAAGGCTTTGAATGGGATGCCCGGCAATCCAGTAGCTGAAAGAGGTCGTCCAGCACGCGATAAGGAGGAGTTAGTCATGCTTGACAATCTGTTCCAACCCATGCATTTGCTGGTAATCCTGTTCATCGGCTTGCTGGTCTTCGGACCCAAGAAGCTGCCGGAGCTCGGCAAAGGATTGGGAGATGGAATCCGGAGCTTTAAGGAATCGATAAGCGAAAGAGAAGAGAGTGCAGGCAAAAAAGAGGAAGAAAAGCCGTAGTCGAACTTGTTTTCGTTACCTCGCGAAGCACGCGAGCTCTCACGGGCCCCAGCCGTAACCGACAGCGGGTGGCCCACTCAAATCGGGGGACCCGCTTCAGCTACCCGCAGCGGGCACTTTCAGTTCTTCGGCTGCGGTCGGCAAAGTGAAATGGAACGTCGCGCCCCGACCGGAGTTGGTCATGGCCCACAATCGGCCGCCATGCGACTCCACAATGGAACGGCTGATTGCTAGCCCCATGCCGGAACCCTGCGGTTTGGTGGTAAAGAAGGCACTGAAGATCTCGTCCGCGTTTTCGGCCGGCAGCCCCACGCCGGTGTCACTCACTGAAATTATCAGTCGGCCGTCCTGGTCCAGTTGCGACTTGACCGTAAGTACTCCGCCTGTCTCCTTCATGGCCTCAATGCCATTGAGCATGAGGTTCATCAGCACCTGCTGCAATTGCACACGGTCTGCCGCAATTCTGGGGAGGTCGACAGCAAGATCGGTGGGTATCGAAACTCGATAACGGTTGGCCTCGCCCCGCAGCAACGCGACCATTTCGTGGACAATCTCGTTTACCTCGACCAACTCACGCTGCGGAGGGGACTTCTTATACAACGACCGTAAGCGGTCGATGATGTCCCCGGCACGCTTTCCGTCCTCCACGATTCTGATTGCCGCCTCGCGTACCTCATCGAGATCGGGCTGGTCGCGGTCAAGCCAGCGCAGGCAGGTGCTCGCATTCGTGACGGTAGCAGCGATGGGCTGTTTGATTTCGTGCGCCAACGATGCTGCGAGTTCGCCCATCGTGGTCACGCGATTGATGTGAGCAAGGTCCGCCTGTAGCTGTTCGGCGCGCTTGCGATCTTCGATGTCGGTACTCGAACCATACCATTTGACGATATTTCCAATTTCGTCACGCAACGGCACATTGCGAACCAAAAACCAGCGATACTCACAATCAACCGCACGCACTCGTACTTCCGTCCTCATCGGTTCGCCAGAGGCCACGCTAGTCCGCCATTCCCGGACGAAGCGTTCGATGTCGTCAGGATGAACGGTTTCTCCCCACTTCCAGCCGAGTCCTTCCTCGAGGGAGAGACCCGTGTATTCCTCCCAGCGTTGATTGACAAAATCGACGGAGCCGTCAGGCCGAGCGCTCCACACCAAAGCAGGAATGGTATCGATTGCGAGACGGAGGCGATCTTCGCTTTTCTGCAGATTTGCGTAAAGGTCTCGCAGGCGCAGAGCCGTATCGTTGAATATTTGGCCCAGATGAGCGAGTTCATCTTCACCGGCAATCGCAACCTGATATTGAAAGTCACCTCGCGCCAGTGCTTTTGAGCCCTCCACCAGTCGTTCCAGAGGCTGGGTGATGCTGCGGGTGATGCCCAGACCCAGAGTGCCGGCGATCAGAAACATAACAACGGCTGTCATCGGTACAGCGAAGAAAACCCGCTGCTCCACTCGCTTTGTGTGTTCGACGATTTCCGCTTGCTCCTGGCCTACCTCATGATCCACTTTCTCGACCAGAGCCGAACTCACGGAGATCAGTGGCCGTATTTCGTTCGTCACCCGCTGGCGTACGGCCGACCAGTCGCCCAACTTGGCGAGGGCGGTGATGGCATCAAGCTGTACCGGCAGCGCACTTTGAATCGCTTCAAGCGTAGGCAGGACTGTCGGATCTCGCTGCAGGTCGGATGGCAAAGAGCTCAGCACCGTCTTTGCATGTTGCGCTTCCGTCAGTACTGCGGTTCGAAGAGGCCCGGCTTCGGTAACCAGTCGGGCCGCGTCTTCGGAAACCGTGAGCTCTTCCAGTTCGTCATGGAATGCCAGGAGGCTGCTATGAACTCGCAAGACGGCGACCAGCTTCTGATCGATATCGTTCAGCCGCTCTGCCTGAGCCCGGACGAGGTGGAATTGCCAAAGAATGACGGCATCGCCAACAAACACCGCCAGAAGGATAATTGCGAAACACAGGATCAGACGCGGACCGATGTTGAGTCGATGGACCTGGAAGCCATTCTCTCCAGCTCTTCTTGTACTTTGATGAAACGTGCTGGTCTGATCCATCGGTGCTGTTTATTAGGGCTTCGCTGAATTGCCTGGAGGCGGGCCGGTCTTGAATCCAGTAATGCGAACCAACTCCCTCTCCAAGTCCGAGGCCGCCTGGGGCGCGGCTCTCTCACCCGTCAATACTGAGTGTACCGCCTGTAAGTAAGCGTTGGACACGTCTTCATACTCTGTCCCGGTGACATTGGCAGGACGCGAAACCACACCATTTCGTAACGCCTCAGCGAACAGCGCAAAATGGGGATTCACTGCAAGCACTTCCGGCCTTTCGAGGAGTGCCGGTCGAGTGGGTATACCGGCAATGAGTTGAAATCGCTTCAGTTGTTCATCGGGGCTGGTGAGATACCGGACCAGCCTTATAGCTTCACTGGGATGAGCCGAGAATCGGGAAACCGCCACCCCGGTTCCTCCCAGGGTCCCCATGCGGCCTGCCTTACCGCCGGGCAGTCGAGCGATATCGAACTCGTTACGGATGGGCGACCCTGCCGCCTGGCCATCGGCGTAGGCCACCGTCCAATTTCGCATGAAGGCTGCGTCGCCGGCGGCCCAGACATTCAGCGAGTCCAACTCTCTGTATGCAACGACGCTGGGTGGCGAGATGGAGCCCACCCAACGCGCCGCCCTTTGCCACGCCCGTATCGCTTGCGGGTTATTCACGCTGATCGTCTTGTCGTCCTCGATGATCCTGCCGCCGCCTTCCGAGGCCTGCCACTCCAGGGCGTTGCAGGTTAATGCTTCGGCTGGGGCTCCTTGCCATACATAGCCCCAAAACTTCTTGTTACCTCTGGCTCGTTCTCCAGCTTGAATCCGGGCCGCCATGGTCTCCAGTTCATCCCAAGTCGTGGGCGGCGTGCGATATCCATAGCGTTGCAGAAGGTCCGTACGATAGTACAAAATCCCGATACCGGCATCCCTCGGCATGGCCACAAGCTTGCCAGCCACCATGTAGCTTTGGACGGTCGCAGGAAACTGCGCGGAGATCTCATTGCCAAGATACGGCTTGAGATCGATGAAGTATTCCCCTAGCATCCCCGGCCAGATCACATCGACGCCGTACACGTCAGGATTCGCGGCACCGGTCTGGAGTAGCTCTCGCCACAGAGCCAACTGTTCTCCTGCCGACTCCGGCGCAGGAAGGTACTTGACCTGGATTCCAGTTTCCCGGCTGAATTCTGCCAACTCCTGCAGTTCCGCCCGATGGAAGTTCTCGGTCGTCCACTGCTGATCCACAATCGATAACGTGACCGGCTCATGCTTGGACGACCGAGAGCAGCCTTCCAGCAGCAACGCCAGCAACACAATGCAAATAGCACCGAGAGAAGCGAGGTTGAGCTGATCAGGCCAGAGCGTTTTCGCTCCGCATCGTGAATACTCACAGAGCTGTCGAAGAAGATGGGCACGGTACGAGCGGGAACGAGCATGTGCCATGGAAATGCCCCGCCTCGACCGGGGAGGACATAACGACGCCGGGTTTCGTCCCGAATGTACTGCGCCGAGCAAACACGGATGGAGGAGATCTTGTTCCGGCATCACGTCACGGTAGCGCGGACCGTGGACTCTTTGCTCGCGCTCGGCAGCGTGAAGTGGAAGGTCGCGCCGCGCCCCCCGTTCGACGCCGCCCACAAGCGGCCGCCATGCGACTCCACTATGGAGCGGCTAATTGCCAGCCCCATGCCCGAACCCTGCGGTTTGGTGGTAAAGAAAGCATTGAAAATCTGGTCCGCCTTTTCCGCCGGTAAACCCACACCGGTGTCACTGATGGAGATCAACAGCTTTCCGTCCTGGCCCAGTTCCGACGTAATCGTAAGTTCACCACCGGTTTCCTTCATCGCCTCAATGCCATTGAGCATGAGGTTCAGAAACACCTGCTGCAGTTGCACGCGATCTGCCGTGACTGTGGGAAGTTCTGCGGCAAGATATGTGCGCATCGGAATGGAGTACCGATTGGCTTCGCTGCGCAGCAGGACGAGCATCTGGCGAATGATTTCGTTCACATCCACCGACTCCCGCTCCGCCGGAGCACTCTTGGTGTAGAAGGACCTCAAACGGTCGATGACCTCGGCCGCGCGGTTAGCGTCCTCTACGATCCTCGCAGCAGCTTCGCGCGCCTCCTGCATATCTGGTTCGTCCCGGTCGAGCCACCGCACGCAGGTGTTAGCGTTGGTGACTGCTGCGGCGATGGGCTGCTTGAGCTCGTGAGCGAGCGATGCGGCCAACTCCCCCATCATGCTGACGCGGTTGATGTGCGCAAGTTCGGCCTCCAGTTCGCGCAGCCTCTCGCGTTCTTCCTCGGCACGCTTGCGGTCCGTGATATCGGTGCGCGTGCCGTACCACCGCAGGACGCGTCCCTGCTCATCCCGCAGCGGATTGTCTCGGATCAAGAACCAGCGATAGCCCCCGTCTTTTCCCCGTATTCGCGCCTCCATCTCAATAGCGGAACTGTCGGAACGCGCCCGTTCACGCGCGACCTCTAATTTCTTCTGATCCTCCGGATGAAAGATTCTGTCAACTGCCTCTTTGGACTTAGCCTCTTGCGGAGTAAGGCCGGTATATTCTAGCTCTCGCCGATTGGCAAAAAGAGGACTCCAGTCCGCGTCGAAAACAAAGACTTGCTGCGGAATCACATCGACGAGCTGTCGCAGCTCCGCCTCGCCCCGACGTAACTTTTCCTGGGCCTGCTTTCGGTCTGTGATATCGCGAATGGTGCCGGAAATCAGCACGCCCTCTTCGGTTTCCAAGGGACTGAGGCTGACCTCCACCGGGAACTCTCGTCCATCTTTATGCAGACCGGACAGTTCCAGCCCGGAGCCCATCGGTCGCGCTCGAGGGTGGGCAACAAAAGCCGTGCGGTGTTCAGGATGTCTACCCCGGAACCGCTCGGGTATCAACATTTCGATTTTGTTCCCCAACACCTCCGATCGTTGATAACCAAACAGGTTCTCCAGTTGCGCATTGACCAAGACAATTTTGCCCTCACCATTCACGACCGCGACCGCATCCGGCGCCGATTCCAGCAGCCCGCGGAATTGCTGCTCGGCTCGCTTGCGCTCGGTGATGTCGGTGACTGCCCCCATGAATTCCAACTGATCCGATTCGCCCAGGGCTGACAGACGACCCACAACGCGAACGTACTTCACAGAACCATCCGTCATCAGCAGCCGGTGTTCAAGATCAAAGTCCTTCTTTTGAAGGGATGCAGCATCGAAGACCTGCTGCACCAGCGGTCTATCTTCCGGGTGAGTTCGCTGCAGTATCCGTTCCAGCGTAGGTTGGCCAGTTGGTTCAAATTCGAATATCCGAAACGTCTCTTCGGACCAGAAAATCTCTTCGCTCGAAAGCTTCCAGCCAAAGCTGCCGGTGTGGCTTAACCTCTGAGCTTCCGCTGAATAGGCCTCGTTCCGTTGCAGTGCCTCCTCGACCCGCTTACGCTCCGATCGCTCCTCGGCCTCGCGCAATGCCCGACGAACAGAAGGCCCGATTCTCGAAAGACGCGTCTTGAAGACATAGTCTGTGGCCCCCATTTTGAGGGCTTCAATCGCCAGTTCTTCGCCCATAGTCCCAGACACAAAGATGAATGGAACCTCGGGACTAACTTCTTGCGCAATTTTCAAGGCAGAAATGCCGTCAAACAGGGGAAGAGTGTAGTCCGCCAAGATCAGGTCAAACCCACCCAATTGAAGGAATGCTAGGAAGCTAGCTTGAGTCTCTGCACGCGTCAGTTCGCAGACGACGCCTTCGCCTTCCAGGCTGGCGTGAACCAGCTCGGCGTCCATGGGTTCGTCTTCGAGATAGAGAATTCGCAACAATGGAATCCCTTTTAAACTCAAGCAATTTCAGGGCCAATCGGACTTTCGCGGAAGGGCCAGGCGCTGTCTGGGACTTCTCGATGGCCGTTCGTTATTTCTTTTTTATGCTCCCGGGTGGTGGCTCGTTGATGACCGCCCAAAAGACGCCGAGCTCCTTGATGGCGTTCACGAATTCGTGGAAATCCACCGGCTTCACCACATACGCGTTGACACCCAGTTCGTAGCTGGCCACCATATCCTTTTCTTCATGCGATGACGTGAGCACGACCACTGGAATCATCTTAAGGCTCTCATCACCCTTGATCTGCTTCAGCACTTCGAGTCCATCGACCTTCGGCAGTTTCAGATCGAGCAGGAGGACCGCCGGGTTCTCGCGAGCGCGTCGCATGAAGTTTCCACGGTAATAGAGAAAATCGAGCGCCTGTTCGCCATCGGAAGCGACAACGACCTCGTTGGCGAGATTGTATTCATCCAAAGCCGTCAGCGTAAGCTCAACGTCTTTGGGGTCGTCTTCCACCAGTAGAATGCGTCCTAGGGCTTCCATTTGTCAGTTAGCTCCCGTGATTTTCGAAAGTGAGAAGTAGAAGGTGGCGCCGCCACCCACCGTGCCTTCGGCCCAGACACGGCCGCCATGCCGGTGCACAATGCGTTGAACCGTGGCCAAGCCGATACCCGTGCCTTCGAAGGCTTCCTGGGGGTGAAGGCGCTGAAAGACGCCGAACAGCTTGTTGGAATATCTCATGTCGAATCCGACCCCGTTGTCTCGAACGAACAGCACCACCTGATCGTGTTTGTGTTCGGAGCATCCGATTTCGATTTTGGCCTGGGGACGTGTGCGGCTGAATTTTACAGCGTTAGAGATCAGGTTGACCAGCGCCAGCCGCAACATCGAGCGATCTCCATACCACTCGGGCAATGGATCTATCTTCCAGACGATCTTCCGCTCCTTAACATCCTGGCCGACTTCGGCCATGGCTTCTTGAACAAGCTGCTGCAGGCTGAGATTGGAATAATGTGCCTCGGCGCGGCTGATCCGAGAGAACGCGAGCAGGTCGTCGATCAGGCTGCCCATCCGTTTAGCTGCTTCCAGGATCATCGTCAGGTATCGCTGACTCTTTTCATTGAGAGACGAAGCCGCACTCTTGCTCAGAAGCTCGGCAAAGCCTGCCGTGTGGCGTAATGGGGCGCGCAGGTCGTGCGATATGGAATAGGCAAAGGCTTCCAGCTCTTTGTTGCTGGCTTCGAGCGCTGCGGACCGCTTCGCGAGCTGCTGGTTGAGCGCTTGCATCTCCTCCTCCCAGCTCTTTCGTGCGGTGATGTCGTTGCCGGTTTCGAGGATCGCAACCGGACGGCGCTCTGGATCACGCTGCAGGGACCACCGGCTGGCCACAATCACCTGGGCGCCGTCCGCCTTGCTGTGCCTGAGTTCGCCCTCCCATCGATCCGTCTGCAGCAACTCCTGCCAAATTTCCTCGAAGGGCTTTGGGAAAACGGTATGCAGCAGTTCCGCAGGTCGCTTGCCAATCGCTTCCTGCTGTGTCCATCCGTAGAATTCTTGGGCGCCACGATTCCAGTACGTGATGACCCCGTTGAGATCACGAACGAAAATCGTGTCATGCGTCAGATCCAGCAGGCTAGCCTGCTGGGTTCGTTGTGCCACTTCGATTTGGAGCTTGTCGCGAGCTTGCCGAAGGTCTGCCTCGACACGTCGCCGAATCGTGGCGAACCAGGTGATGAGTGCAGCAAATGAGGCAAAGATAACGAAATAGGGGTACTCCGCGGGCTCGATGTACAGGGTATAGAGCGGCGGCACAAAAAAGTAGGCGACGCTCATTAACGATAGGATGGAGGCTAAAACCGCGGGGCCTGGCGCTCCATACCAGGAAGTGATGGCGACCGCCAGGAGCAGCAGCGGAACCGCGGCGTCCTGGAAATTGTAATGCTGGAGAAGTAGCGCCGCCGCCAATGCGACACCGACGGAAAGAACCGCAAGTCCGTAGCGTTGGATGTGCATCCGGCGCCTCGACCCCGACTGTATCAAGCACTTATAGCAAGAAACCCGTCCACCTTGAAAGCGAATATCCCGGCGAAAATCATGCCACCTAACTCCCACGGGCAGACATGGATACGTGTAACCGCCATATTTATCAGCCATTTGCGAACGATTTCCGCCCAAGTCATTGATTCTAAACAGTCGTGAAAACGGAGTTTTCAGTAATCTTGGTAGGTGGTCGGGTCAAAACCGATAACCCTTTCCGATCAGCGAACTCGAAAAGTCACGGAGGAAAGCAGAGCGCTGAGCCCGTTCCACACAATCTGAACCCCAATGCAAACCAAGAGAAATGAGGAGAGGCGCACAATCACCGTCATGGTAGTGTCTCCTAGCACTCGGGCCAACTGGTCCGCAAATCCATTGCACAGAAATACACTGAGCGCGACGAGGGCGATGCCCATCAGGGCAGCCAGGATGATCAAGGGCCGGAAGCCATAATCGTGTGCTGAATTCGCGCCCAAGGTGATTGCGACGGAAACCGATCCCGGGCCCACGGTCAGGGGCATCGTCAGGGGACAAAAGGCCCGGCGGCCTATGTCTTGGGGCTGAAGAGCTTTTGCAGTGCTGTCGGGCTGGTCGTCTTTCTGCATCAGCATTGTCTATCCTATCGCGATGACGATCAATCCTCCCCCGACCTGCACGACGGGAAGAGACACACCAAAAAATGCCAGGACGTGCGACCCGACAAAATAGGAGCCGACCAGCAGGAAGAAGCTGTCTACCGCTACCCGCAATGCAAGCACTCTTCGCATTGCCGGGGAGTACTCGCTGGTCAGAGCGAGAAAGATCGGGCTCCCGCTCAGTGGATCCACGATGGGGAAGAGTGCGCTAAGAACCAGAAGGAATGCTTTTACTGCCATTGCCATTGACCGCGCCCCTCCCTCCAAAAATCACACGCAGACTCCTTTGCGCCCCAAACCGCCGGTAACTCAATGCACTCAATCTGCTTTGAAAGCTTACGCCGCGATCAGCGGCTCGACCAGGCCTAAGAGAGCGGCCTTCTCTTCTGCCCAGCTACGGGCAGAGTCAGCATCGTCAAATAACTGTCTGATGGTTGGTTTCGATCGAAAGCGCACACTGGCCTCGGCAACAGCGCCAAAATCCTCGACAGACCCTGCATACACTGGACTCCAAACAGCGGCTTACTCCAGAAGCGGATCATGCGGTAACTCCAATAGCTTACAAACAGCTCGTTACTTAGTCCCCAAAGCCATCACCGGTGCAAAGCCACTCGCGGCACGTGTGGACGGCTTGGCTCCATTCCCGGTTGCCGCGGTGGAGCGGACGGCCTCTTCTATCTGGCGAAGGGAGGTCAGCAGCGAGTTCTTCGAGATTCTGCGTACAACGGGGGTGACCGCCCAGCGAACAGCAGATTGATGTGGGTTATATACTGCGCAATCGAAATGGCGGTGATTAGAGCGATCACATGCCAGGAGACTGATGACAGCGAGGCGGGTGACTACGTCAGCAAGCTTCGAGCGATTGATTGAGCTCTGCCGGCGTTTCGGGCGGCTCGGGGGTGACGAGGATTTCAGGCAAGCCAGCGCGGCGCGCTGGCCGTTCGATGCCAAGCTTCTTCATCCGATGAATCAGGGTGGTTCTCTTGAGCCCAAGCTTGGCGGCGGCACCATTGCTTCCTCCAATGACCCAACCGGTGGCCTCAAGTGTCCGAAAAATGAGCGCTCGTTCGGAGTCGCTGAGCGTCATGGGGACAGCGGCCGCCGAGTCTCCGGACATGGGCACAGACCTTACGGCAGGCGATGCCGATGTGCCGATCGGGAGCGCGGGTAGTGGGTTGGGGAGCACTCCGTCATTCGCCATAATCACAGCGCGCTCGATGAGGTTCTGAAGCTCGCGTATGTTCCCGGGCCAGGGATATGACTTGAACGCTGCTATGGTCTCCTGTGGAATCTCATCGATCTGCTTACCCATCTTGCGGCCGAAAAATTCTACAAAGTGTGCGACCAGCGCCGGGATGTCTTCTTGCCTTGCGCGAAGAGGCGGTACGGCAACCGGAAAGACATTGAGGCGATAGTACAAATCGGTACGAAACTGCTGTTGAGCCACCATCTCCGCGAGGTTACGGTTGGTGGCGGCAACGAGGCGAACGTCCACCTGGTGCGTACGGCCGCTTCCCAGGCGCTCGAACTCCTGTTCTTGCAGGACGCGCAGCAACTTCGGTTGGAGTGCTGGCGGAATGTCGCCCACTTCGTCGAGAAACAAGGTGCCGGTATGGGCCATTTCGAAGCGGCCAATCTTCTGGGCGATCGCGCCGGTGAACGCGCCTTTTTCGTGGCCGAAGAGTTCACTCTCGAGAAGATCGAGCGGAATGGCCGCGCAATTCAGTTTGACGAATGGTCGTCCGTAGCGCGGGCTCAGGGTGTGAATCGCGCGCGCAATCAGCTCCTTGCCAGTCCCGGTTTCTCCCTCGATCAAGACTGTGGACGTGGTCGTCGCTACTCGCTCGACCTTTTCAAGCACGGTTTCCAACGCGGGACTGTTACCGATGATTTGCTCGAACCGGCGCTGGCCAGTATCCGTCACGCCAGGCCTAAAGCTTACCGGAGTCGCCACAAGTACCTCCTGCTCTCGTAGGTTCAACCTGTGTCTACATTTCGAGAGCTGCCCTTACGTTTTCGAGCAGCACATCATCGCTGAAGGGTTTTGCCAGAAACTCCACAGCCCCTGCACGAAGCGCCTGCATACGCATGTTTGCGTCTCCGTGTGCGGTAATAAAGATTGTAGGAATCCTGCAATTCTGCGAGTTCAACCTGGCTTGCAGGTCCAGGCCGGACATTCCGGGCATGCGAATGTCTGTTACGAGACACGCCGTATTGTGTTGTTGGCCAGAGTCTAGAAATTCCTCAGCAGAGGCGAACGCCTTCGCGTGCAGGCCGACAGCCTTCAGTAGCCCCTGCAGGGCTCTCCTGACTGACTCATCATCATCGACGATGGCAACAATCTTGGTTTTCGCTTGGCTAGCCATGGCACAAGATTACGGCAGGCGAGGCAGGCTCACAATTATCCATTGGTATAGGTTTGCTCATACGTGGGTTGGGAAGGCGATGAGTGCGTGGCATGACACTGCAGTCGAACTGCCGCCACATCCCACCTGACGGGATTCGACCCAACAGCAGTTCATTCTGAACTCGACCGATGTTGCTCAATGGCTTACGCGGCGCTCAGAGACACGAAAGACAAGTGCTGCCGATTGGCACACCAAGTGCTTCCAATATCATCGGTGCCACGCGTAATCACCCTTGGCGTTGCGCATGGCGCCGCAACGCAGCATCGAGCGAAAGGTTGATCAATGAACAAGAACGTTCAAATATGTGCACATATCCCTTGCCTCTGCGAAGTACCGGAGGGGGAGACTTACTGTGGAGAAAGTTGTCGTCTGGCGGGCAAGGAGGATGTCGAGATCGCATGTCAGTGCGATCACCGATCATGCCCTCTCACGGCTTAAACTCGCAATTACCTGCGTCGCACGATCCTCCGTCGATCGGTTGCGGTCTGGCCTGAACCCGAGCGTCCCGGCCGCAACCGCTCGCTTAGTTATCTGCTTGTCGGCAACCTGAGCTTGTCCGCCATCCTCACCAACGCGGCTAAGGAGTCAGCCTGCATCTTTCGCATGACGTTGCCACGATGGACCTTCACCGTGATTTCGCTGGTCCCGAGTTCTCCGGCAACCTGCTTGTTGAGCATTCCTGTGACTACCAACTGCATAACTTCGCGCTCTCGCGGGGTCAGGTCGTCATAGCGCTCTCGCAACTCAGCCACTTCGTTCTGCTGTTTGCGCCGAGTGCGGTCGCGTTCGAGTGCTTGCTGAATCGCGTCCAGCAGGTCCTGATCGTGGAACGGTTTCGGCAGAAATTCCACCGCGCCGGATTTCATCGCTTTCACTGACATCGGAATGTCTCCGTGCGCCGTAATAAAGATGATAGGAATCGGCACGCTCGCCTCGGCCAACTGGCGTTGGAAATCAAGGCCACTGAGGCCTGGGAGCCGCACGTCGAGAACCAGGCAACTAGGCCCGTCGGCAACACGCCTGGCCATGAATTCCTGCGCGCTACTGAACGCCTCCGAGCGCAGTCCCACGGATTTCAGCAGTCCCTGGATTGAGCGGCGAATCGATGGGTCGTCGTCTATGACGAAAACTGTAGGTGCCTCTTCCGCGGTCATGCTGGCACACCTCGGGCTGCGGGAAGCGTGAAGTAGAACGTGGCGCCGCGCCCCGCGTTCGAGGTCGCCGATAGATGGCCCCCGTGGGACTCAATAATCGTGCGGCTGATGGCTAGTCCCATCCCCGTCCCATGAGCCTTTGTTGTGAAGAAGGCGTCAAATATCTGATTCACATCCGGCGGTAATCCAACGCCTGTGTCACTGACCGAGACCAGCAACTCATTATTGTCGTCGCACCGTGAGCTGATCGTGATTTTACCTGTGCCGTCCATCCCCTTCATGGCGTCGATTCCGTTAATCAAAAGGTTCATAAGCACCTGCTGGAGCTGAACGTGATCGCCCCTCACGTACGGGATATCGGCGGCAAGTTCGCTGCGGATCGAGATACCGTGTCGCGCCGCTTCGTTTCGCAACAGCAGTACAATCTCCTTGATTACCCCATTAACATTTACCATCTCACGTTGGGGAGCGTCTTTCTTGTAAAGCGACTTCATGCGGTCGATAATGTCAGCTGCCCGCATGGCATCTTCGACCATTCGTGCCGCCGCCTCTTGCGCTTCTTCTACATCAGGACGATCGCGCTTGAGCCATCGCAGACAGGAATTGGCGTTGGTAACGGCCGCGGCTATGGGCTGCTTGATTTCGTGGCCCAGGGATCCGGCCAGCTCCCCCAGCATGCTCACGCGATTGATGTGCGCGAGCTCCGCCTCCATTTTGCGCAGCCTGTCACGCTCCTCTTCGGCGCGCTTGCGTTCCGTCACATCGACATGAGTTCCCACCACCTCAATCACCTCTCCGCTGGCACTCAGAACCGGATGGCCAACCGAACGGATGTGTCTGACGGTTCCGTCGGGTAGCACAATTCTGAACTCGTGGCTGTAATCTGTTGCCGCTTGTACCGCCCTCCAGCCATATTCTGTCGCTGTGTCGCGATCCTCTGGATGTATCCGTTGCCGCACTATTTCGAGGTCAGGAGCGCCCTGCTGTGGATCAACTCCCCAAATGCGAAAATTCTCCTCAGACCAATAGAGCGCATTTCCTCCAGCTCTATAGGCCCAACTGCCTGTCTGGGTGAGTCTCTGCGCTTCCGCCAGATAAGCTTCGCTGCGTTGTAGAGCTTCTTCGGCGCGTTTCTGTTCCGTGATGTCCTCGCATACCACGAGCAGCACCGGCCGCCTCTTCAAGAAGACAGCATTGGCCGTTTCCCGCACCCAGAGCATCGTGCCATCCTTACGGATCTTCCTGGCCTCCCATTTCGTAGTCTGGCCGGGCTGCTGGAAACAGGTCTGAGCATGCTGTTGAACAGCGTCTTTGTCGGGTTCATAAAACACGTTTAATACGGGCTGGCCAAGCAGTTCGCCCATCGTGTAGCCCAATTTCTCCGCGCCGAAACTATTCACGCTCATAATTGTGCCGACGGAATCCACGATGAAGTACATCGTCGGGTTGCTCTCAAATGCTGCTCTCCACTGTTCCTCACTGTCCCGCAGCTCTTCGTAGAGTTGCTGAAGTTGCCGGCCGGCTTGGTTGAATGCTCTGCCCACAACCGCCAGTTCGTCATTTCCACCGACATTTACTTCGCGCCGAAAATCGCCTCGTGCTAGTGCCTGGGTGCCTGACGCGAGTTCGGCGAGCGGAACGGTGATGCTCTGAGTGGTGTACCAACCGAGGGCAACTGCCACCAGTAATGTCAGCAGCCCGGCAACGGGGACGACTATGAAAAGGCGTCGCTGCGCAGTCTGGGCGTCTTCGATTGCCTTGGTGCGCTGTCGCTGTACCTGCCGGTCCACCCGTTGCACGAGGGAGGAACTGAGGTCAATCAGGTCCTGAATTTGTGTCTTGAGGCGGAGCTGGACCGCGGTCCAATCTTCCGCCACCGCGAGCCGAACCGCGGTGTCGAGTTGAGAGGGAAGCGTTACCTCGAGCGTTTCCAAGGCCACAGGAAGCGTCGGATCTTCTCGCCCAATTTCGGGAGCGATACTGAGCGTCTGCTGCGCGTCTCCGACATCCTGGAGGAAACTCTGCCGAAGCCAAGCTGCTTCGGTCGAGAATTGATTCGTGTCGTGACTGCTCTCCAGTGCAGCCACTTTGTCCCTGAAGGCGTCCACATCAAGGTGGAGGCGAGCGATGGCGAGCGACGCCTCGTCGGCATTGTTGAGACGCTGGCTAGGAGCTACCGTTCGTCTGAACTGCCAGAAGGCCACGGTATCAGCAGCGACCATCGAAACCACGATTACGAGGAAGCACACGGCCAAGCGTCTGCCGATGCTAAGCGCACCTCTACGGAATGGGCCGCCGGCAGTGTCCGGCGTCCTTATCACATCCGCTGGAGAGTTGGTCCGAGTCGTTGGCATGTCGCTGCGCTTGAACTCTAGGCGATGCCGCTACCAAGCTATCTTCGTGCGGTGGCGGTCTCCGGAGAACGAAGTGTATTCGCGTCGGCTGCTTGTGATTTGAGCATCGTCACCAGTTGCCCCTGCAATTCGCTCGCCGCCTTTGTAGCGTTCCGCCTATGACTCAGCACCGCATGCACCGCGTCGAAATAAGCGCGAGAGACCTCCGGATACATCCTGCCCGCCTGCACAGATGGCCGCGGTGCCAGACCTTCGTTCACCTGCAGAATATGAGAAAGATACGGATTTGCGGCCAAGATGTCGGGGTCTTCGTACAAAGCAGGAATCGTAGGGGGTTCAGCGGACGTCCGGCATCGCCTGGCTTGTTCGTCGCGACTGGTAAGAAAACGGACCAACATCGCTGCCTCTCGCGGATGACGCGAATTGCGCGAAACACCGTAGCCGTTTCCACCCAAAGTTGCTCCGATGCCGGCGCTGCCCCGCGGCAGCGGGGCAACTTCAAATCGATCCCTTGTTGGCGAGTCTTGGGCACGAGCTGCCACATATGAGCTAGTCCAGTTGCGCATAAACGCAGCGTTTCCCGCTTGCCAGATATTGAAGGCATCCCACTCTTTGTACGCTGTTACTCCGGGCGGTGATATCGATCCCACCCACCGCGCCGCCCTGCTCCAAGCTAGGATCGCGTGCGGGTTATTTACGGTGACGCGGCCGTGTTCGTCGAGAATGGTCCCACCACCCTCTGACACTTGCCATTCCATGGCGTTGCAGGTCAATGCCTCAGACGGCGCTCCTTCCCAAACCAAGCCCCAGAAATCCTTATTGCCTGCGGTGCGCTCGCCAGCCTGGATCCGCTTGGCCATCGCTTCGAGCTCTGCCCATGTCTTAGGCGGCGTGCCATAGCCGTACTTTCGCAGCAGATCAGTCCGGTAAAACAGAATCCCCATGCTCATGTTGTACGGGAGAGCTACAAGTTTGCCATTGACTGTGTAGTTCGCAATGAGCTTCGGAAAATACGCGCCGATTTCTTCCGCCGGCACGTAGGCCTTGAGGTCGAGGAGGTTGTCTGCGAGAACTCCAGGCCAAATTACATCGATTGCGTAAACGTCGGGTACTTCTGCTCCGCTCTCCAGCAGCTTGCGCCACGTGGCCAGTTGCTCCACGGCTCCTTCGGGCGCAGGGAGGACTTGAACCCGAATTCCGGCTTGCTTGGTGAACAGGTCGAGTTCTTCGTTGAGGCGCCGCTGAGTGCCCTTATCCGCCCAACTTTGAGCAATGAGAGTCAGGGTGACTCCAGAAGCATCGCGGACGGTGTTGTGGCAGCCTGGCTGCGTGAAAAGGACGACGAAAATAATAAGGATGCATGCAACAGGCAGGTGCGGGCGAGCAGCCGGCGACAGCCGCTTCCCGATGGCACGCCAATCACCAACTTTATGCTCGCTTCGGATGGGCTGTGACCCTCCTGGTCGGTTTACTTATTCTTCCCCGCGATCGTATACGGATCGGTCATCTCCGCCAAAGCCAGCACCTGATAAGTTGCGAAGTTATATACCGGAGACATGGCCAGAAGGCGGTCAAGCTCCTCGTTGGATGCAACCTTATAGATCCAGGCTCCGCCATGGCTGCCGACCACGTGATAGCGGCACTCGAGTTTGCCGTCAGCTTCGAGTTTCTCGCCATACTTGGGCTGCTCCGCGATGGCGCGAACGACATCGGCATTCAAGCGGGTCACATCAAAATGCCACAGCACGAGAAATTTCATAAGGTCCTCACTTAGACCGGAGATTGCGATGAATCAACAACGCGCTGAGGATTATACCCCGACGACTCCGCAGACCCGGTACACGTGGAGACTGGGCCGTGTTCAACTTCGTCGAGCTGCCGCAGCGCTTCGAATACCTGATTTGCCTCTTGTTCATCGACCAGTGTCAGTGCGAGGCCTACGTGAACAAGAACGTAATCTCCGACGCGAGCCTCCGGTATGTAGTCCAGGCAGACTTCTTTGCAGATGTCCGCGAAATATACCTTGCCACGGCGCAAACCAAGATTTTCTTCTTCGAAGATGGCTACGATTCTCCCGGGCAGAGCCAGACACATGGCGCGCCCTTAGCCTTCGACGCGCCCAGCGAGAACAGCCTGGCCAAGTGCACCTCCGACATTGTTGGTCTGTGCTTGGTTCTGGGATTTTGATCTGGGCAGGACAAATTCAGACCCGTCCTCAGACAACCACCAAAGATTCGGCCGGAGGGCAGCATGCCGGCGTGAGCAACGGATGCCGCGCTCTATCAACAAGCCGGCGATGCTCTCGACAGCAACCGACGAGGCCCTCAACACTGAGGGGCTAATGCCCTTGCCGAAGTCGCACGATTCGGGAACTGCTCCCACAATGATAAGTTCGGATGGGGTTGCGCCCGACAGTCGCAAATGGGCCAGCGATTCCTGAAGTCCCGGATCGTGGTCGCTCAGACGAAGCTGGGCCCGGTGCGTCACAAGATCGGCTTCGCAGTAGATGCTCAACGTGCCGGGCTTCTCGTCCGCATTTACAGCGTCGGCGATCACGACCAGATCCATGCCGAACAAATACGGAGCGAGATCCAGTCCAGGTGTGCCGAGGTCAAGAACCTCAACGTTCGGGCCGCATTGATACTCGCAACGAAACCTTTCGACAGCCAGCGGGCCAAAGCCGTCATCGCCCATCAGCACGTTTCCCAATCCGATTACGCAGACACGCTTCGAAGGTGAAAACGCCATGCGCTCCGCGTAGAGCCAGTTTTTAGCCTTCATGGCATTCCCCTCCGTACACCGCTCGCTCCCTGTTGTGTTCATAAGACCTTCACCCGAGTGATTTCGCGACCGCTTGTATCGAGGGTGTGACACGCGCACGCCATGCACGGATCGAAGGAGTGCACGGTGCGCAGCACCTCCAACGGCTTCACTGGATCGGCCACCGGGTTAGCCAGCAGCGAGCTTTCGTATGGCCCGGGAATGCCTTTCTGGTCGCGGGGACTGGCATTCCACGTAGTCGGTACAACTGCCTGGTAGTTAGAGAAGGCGCCTTTGTCAATGACCACCCAGTGCGAAAGCGTGCCGCGTGGGGCTTCATGCATCCCCACACCCACAACTTCGTGCTGTGGGAATTGCGGTGGATTGTACGTCGTGTCGTCACCCTTCAGAATGTTGTTGGTGAGCGACTGCCAGTGCTGGAGCGCGAGGTCTGAGAGCATGGCCGAGCGAATCGCGCGGGCGAGGTAACGCCCCATTGTGGACTGCATGGCATCCGGAGTTAGTTTCGTACCATTTACCGAGGAAATTTGGCTGAACGCGGTGTCCGTCCATTTGCGCGTGAGCGGGTGTCCGGAAGCGTAACCGACGAGAATATTCGCCAGCGGACCGACCTGCATCGGCTGATCGTCATAACGGGGCGCTTTCACCCAGGTGTATTTCCCTTCTTCGCGGAAGTCCGTGTAGTACGGGTCGGTCTTGCCTTTCCAGGGCGGCTGCGGACCTTCTCCCATGTACCAAGCGCGCGTGACATCCTCGGCCACCGCCGCTCGGATGGGTTGGTCGTGCCAATCTTGAATCGGCCGCACGGAACCAAGATTTCCATTCATGATGACCCCACCAGGAAGATCGAACTTCGTAGCCTTCGCGTCCACCGGCAGGTCAGGGACGGCAAGATAATTCGCGACGCCGCGTCCATAACGGAACCACTCGGGATAGGAGGCGGCCAGTAGGCACGCATCGGCGAAATAGGCCTGTTGCACGAACGGGATCATCTCCTGGAAAAGAGATTGCAACGTCCCCAGGCGATCCATGTTCATGGTCGCGAGGCTGTTCAGGTTAATCGCGTTCATTACGCCGCCCACGGCCAGGTTCTGGATGTGCGGCGTTTTGCCGCCAAGAATCCCGACGACCTGGCAAGCTTTGCGTTGAAATTCCAGGGCCTGCAAATAGTGAGCAAACAGAATCAGGTTCATTTCCGGGCTCAACCGCATCGCCGGATGGCCCCAGTAGCCGTGCGAGAAAATTCCGAGCTGGCCGCTACCAATCAAGCCGTTGACCTTCTGCTGGACCGCCGCGAGTTCGCGATGTGAGTTTCCCGTCCAGGTGCTCACGCCGTCTGCGATGGAAGCTGCTTTTGCTGGGTCGGCCTTGGGAATGGTCGTAATGTCCACCCAATCGAGTGCGGAGAGGTGATAAAAATGCACGATGTGGTCGTGCAGGGCGTGGCCGATGAGAATCAGGTTGCGAATGTACTGCGCGTTCGCCGGAATCTCGAGCTGCAGCGCATCTTCCACGGCCCGCACGGAGGCCATGGCGTGTACCGTGGTGCAAACTCCGCAGAAGCGCTGCGCAAAGACCCAGCCTTCACGGGGGTCGCGCCCCTTCAGAATGTTTTCGATGCCGCGCCACATGGTGCAGCTTGCCCATGCCTTTTGCACGCTGCCGCCACCGACCTCGACGTCGATGCGCAGATGCCCTTCAATGCGAGTTACTGGGTCGATAGAGATTCGGGCCATGGTGTCTCTCCTTTTGACTCTGCCGCCTGGTGGCGCTGCCGCACAAGTCTGAACATGTAATTCCAGTCTTTGATTTCCCCGGGCAGCACTGCAAAGTACTTGACCGCGAGACCGAAAGCCGCGATCCCGAGTGAGATGTACCCGACGGTCATGAGCAACTCGGGCACGCTCGGGAAGTATCTGGCGTGGCGCGCAGGGAAGAACGCGATGGTGGTGGGAATGAACCGAAACAGCAGCCCTCCCAAGCAGGCGAGCGTGGCCATATTGAGCAGGCTTCGTGGTGTCTCGCGTACAGTCTTGCTCCGGAGGGCTATGGCGGGGATTAAGATGAGCGCTGTCTCGACGAGGAAGAGTGCACTCATTTTGCCGAACGCGAAAGCAGTATGGAGCTGTCCCCGCCAGATGAGGTCGCCGAAGCGGACGGCGAGGAAGACGCAGCACATCCACGACAGCAGGTTGCCTAACTCTTCCAATACTCCTAGGTCGAGCGGCCGCGAGTAGCGAAGAGAGGCCATGAGAAGCAGAAAGGTCACAAAGCCCAGCCCGCACAGACATGCAGCCAGGAGATACAGGAACGGCAGAAGCGGCGTCTGCCACAGAGGGTAGACTTTGTTGCCAGCTAGGAGCATCAGCCCTCCCAGCGAAGACTGGTGCATGAGGGGGAATACATACGCTCCAATGAGCATAAATGGATAAATCCGACGCAGAGGGGGGGCGCATATTCGAAGAAACGCCTTGGTCTCATCGGTGCCCGTATAGTAGAAGCGTTCCAGAACCAGAGGAAGGTTCTCGAAGGCCAGGAACACTGCGCAGTAGACTGGCATACAAAAGCAAATCTCGAGCATCGCCGATTCGGTATTCCAACGCCATGGGACCGCGATCCAATAAAAATTCCACGCACGCCCCACATCGAAGCCGAGAGCTACCAGGCCCGTCGCGTAGAACAGGAAACCCGACACGAGGGCGGCCCGCATGACCATGTGCAGCTTTTGCCGGTTGAAGACCCAGGCCGCCATGCCCACCGCCAGCGGAGCCGAGCCCAGGGCGGTCAGAGTCATGACATTGAAGGTCTTCCAGATTCCCCAGGCATAAGCATCGTTCATCCCAGCGAATGGACCGAGAGGTGAGAAGAACCGCACTAGAGCCAGGCTCAAACCGATTGCGGCCAGGCCTGCGAAAAATAGCAGTGTAGGAGTAACTACCGGTTCGTCATAGACGGGAACGCCGCGCTGCCAGTGGTTGACAAGGGTTGCGCCGTCTTCGTCGCGGGTGCCCGTAGTCGTGTTGCGGCGATTGGCTACAGACAGCAACTCGGTTAATTTCCTCCATCTGTTCATAGCTGGTCCTTCAGGCCGGTTACGTTCTCGCATTCAATTCTCTCCGCCTCATGACGGTTCCAGTTCCGCTTGATCACCGCGCCCAGAAGTCCGGCCACGAGAATCGGTCCCGAAAGCCACTTGTAGATCACGGATGTCACCTTGGTAGCGTAGTGACCCAGCGAGGTCGAACCGAGCTTGGGAAGGCCAATCTTCTCGAACGAGACGCTGGAGAGATAAAGCACTTGGGTTCCTCCCGCTTCGTACTCTCCATACACCCTGTTCTCGAAATACTTATCCGGCGCGTCCGCGACGCGTTCCTTGGCCTTCGACAGGAGGTCCGTCCGCTTGCCGAAAATTACTGCCCCCGTGGGGCACACGGCGGTGCATGCGGGCTCCTCATTCTTCTTCAAGCGTTGGTCGAAGCAGAACTCGCACTTGACGATCTTAGGATTCCAGTTGCCCCACTCGAACTTTGGAACATCGAACGGGCAGGCCACCTCGCAGTAACGGCATCCGATACACAGCGAACTGTTCCATCTAACAGCGCCCCACTCGCCCTTCTTCAGGGCGCCGAAGGGGCAGCCGGTCACGCATGCGGGATCGAGGCAGTGCATGCATTGCCTTTTGACGAAGGCGAACTCTCCACCCGGATCCTTGTAGAGCTTGATGATGTTTTTGGTCTCCGAGTTGAGGTCAACCGGGATGTCCCAGATACCCGAGGTGAGGGAGGTGTCCGGCGGCACGCCTCCGGTCGTGTCGGGCGGCAATCCATTTGCCTCGCTGCATGCCGTCATGCACGCCCGGCAGCCGGTGCAGATGGTGCTGTCGTAGAGCATCGCCACGGCGTCCGGAGGAGCCACAGGATGTGCTGGATGCTCCTCCGCGCCGGCGGACGTGGCCAGCCCGCCGGCGACGGCGCCCCCGGCTCCGATGATTCCCAAAAGGAGCTGACGACGGTTGATGGCACAGCTCATATGTGCTCCTCTGGAGTCGTAACCGGCACGCTGTCGCGATTCCCGGGCCGATCTCCTGAATCGGGGCTGCGAGGCGTGGGCAGATGTTCCGGCCGGCCAGTTTCGCCGAACCACATAAGGCGGAAAAGTTGGCCCGGCGTTGTCCCAGTGGTACCCAGATAAACGTGAATGACCATAAAGAGAGAAAGAAAATAGCCAATGTAGGTATGGGCGAGGGCCCAAAAACCGATGCCAGGTACGCCAAACATCGCTTCGGGCAGTCGCCCGGGAGAAAGCAGGGCCCACCCGGTGACGGTCAGTATTGGAAAGAGCAGATACATCACCGCCAGATAGAACAGTTTCTGAAGGGGATTGAACTTGCGCTGTTCACTGTGCGGGTATGGATGAGGCGATCCTACAAAGATCCCCCACAAGTAATAACGGGTCTGCAAGAGCAATCCCGGCTCGATGTCGCCGGCTACGATATGGTAGTAACGACCATTCCCTAGTCGCAAATTGCCGTAGAGGAACAAACAGTAGAACAGAGTGAGAACTGCTCCGGCTGCGTTGTGAATCAGGACATCGCCTCGGAACCCAAGTGAAGGTGCAGGCCTGGAGTAGTGCATGCTAAGCCCGGTAATAAGCAGCACCACGAAGAGCACTGCATTGCTCCAATGCCATAATCGAAGCCAGAGAGGATACGCACCGAGTTCGCGCCTCATGACCTCCTCCTTAGAATGGCGAATAGCCACCGGCCTACGCCATGAGCCGCAATTCCGAGAACAAGTAGTGCAGCCAGGCCAAGAGTTGCCCAGTCCAGCCACCTGTTCCGGATAGCTCCAGTCAGGTACGCGTTGTTGAACAGCATCGCATTCGCCCATCCGCGTTCAGTGCGTTCTTTCAGGGCCAGATGGGTATAGAGCTTTGTAGTCAGGAGCGAGTTCTTGCCATGGCATGCTGCACAATCCCTTAGCGCCTCTGATTTGGGGAGAATCAGATGCACCGTCTGTTCTCCGCGGGGAGTGTGACAGGCGATACACGCATTCTCCTGAATATGCAATTTCCAATGCGGAAACAGCCTATGCTTTTCAACCAGCTCCTCCAAGGCGAGGTCGTTGGCGGCTGGGGTGTCTCCAGCGGCATGGCATCCCAGGCAGGATTTGTTAGCCGCGGAACGCGCTGCAGAGGCATCCGTCATGCGGCTCGCCGGAATGAAGTAATGTGGCGAGTGGCAATTGGTGCAGCGAAATGCCGGATCAACCATCTTGACGTGGACACTCGCCTGCACTCCCTGCGAGATCTTGTCGAAGTCGATGGTAGGGGAAATTACTGCCCCGCTATGACAATCGATACAGTCGGGCATACCAGCGCGGGTGCTGGTGTGAGGAAACTTGTTGAAACCTTCTACATGGCAGCTACCGCAATCCAGGGCGGCGTGTACGGAGTGCGAGAACTGTACTGGATCGATCGTGGTGTCCTTTGGCTGATGACACTCCATGCAGGGAGGCTCGTGCTCCCCTTTTTGAGCCGCACTCGGGAGCACACACCAAATCGAGCTGGCGATCAGCAACACGAACGTTCCGGCGGCTCTCATGACGGACTCTTGGGGTTCTTCTCCGCGCTACCCTCTCCGTTTCCCTCATCAGCGGGCGGCCCGGAGCCGGGCACACTCTCATCGTCGGGCTTGGTCGAGAACTTGCGCGAGGCGACATAGCCTGCTCCCGCAAGCGCGCCGACTCCCAGTCCGACCAGACCTGTTGCCAGCGGGCTCACCACTCCCTGGGGCGCGCTGATTGGCGGGTAGGTCTCAGGCGGTGTGGCTCGGGTATGAATTTGTATGACCTTGAACATCGGGACGCGGAACGCGATTGTTTTCTCCGTACATCCAATGCAAGGTGCACCGATACCTATGGGCCACACGTCGGGCATTTCGTTGAAATGTCGCGTCGAGCATCCCGCGTGAGTGTCTGGCCCCTTGCAGCCCATCTCATACAGACACCAGCCTTCACGATGGCCCTCGTCGCCGTACTGCTTCACAAAACGGCCGGCATCGAAGTGCGCCCGACGCGGGCATTGCTCGTGAATATCGCGGTCGTAGGCGAACTTTGGGCGCCGTTCTTCGTCGAGCTCAGGCAGTGTGCCCGAATCGGCAAATTGCAGGACCACGCCGAGCAGCGTGTACGGATTCGGCGGACAGCCGGGAAGGTTGACGATCGTCTTGTGCGGCATGAGGTCAGCTACACCAACTGCCCCAGTCGGATCAGGATCGGCCGAGGGAATCCCTCCCCACGCCGCACACGACCCGATGGCAATGATGGCCGCTGCCTTTGCTCCAACATCGGCCAGGACGTTCATGGCTGGCCGCCCGGCCAGCTTCATGTAAATGCCCTTATCCTTGGTGGGGATCGAGCCCTCAACGACACAGACGTATTTTCCGGAATAACGGTCGACGGCCTCAGCCAGCGCCTCTTCGGCCTGCTTACCCGAACCCGCCATCAAGGTCTCGTGGTATTCGAGCGAGATGACGTTCAGAATCAAATCACCCAAGTCTGGGTGCGAGGGCCGGAGTAGCGTTTCGGTGCAGCCCGTACAGTCCTGAAAATGCAACCAGATCACGGGCGGACGAATCACTTTTCCAAGTCCCGCGGCAACTTCCTCCGGAGTCTTCTTGTCAGTGATTGCAAGGCCGAATGGCGCGGCGACCATCAGCGTCGAGCAGAACTGCAGGAAGGCACGCCGGCTGACGCCGCACCGCATCAGGCGCTCATCAATAGTTTCGGCAACTCTTGAAGTGGCAGCGAGCGGACCAAGCAACGTCATATTGCGACTCCCTGGCAACACGTGAGGAGAGTGCCTTAGAATCGTCGTCTATGACGTGCGCAAAATTTATGACTGCGCTGAATTGCCGGCGGCAGCTCTCCTCGCTGCATGTCAAAGCACCACGATTGCCAAAGTAAGCCCCGTCAGCCCATATGCTTCAGCCTTATACCTGTATGACTTGCGCGCGTGAGGCTGGCTCCAATTGGCACGAAGTGTCGACCATTGGTCACGTTCGTTGACACTGTGCTTCCGCCGACACGTGGGATCAGCCCCGTACGCGCCCCAAAAGACAAAGAGTCCCGCAAAGTAATTGCGGGAGAAGGCGATGGCACTTGCATTGTGAGCGATTCGGGGAGTGGCATGCTCACCCGAATAAGAGGAATCGCATTGCGAGACTTCGACACCTTGTCCCAGAAGGAAATTCTTGCCCTTGCCATTTCGCTGGAGGAGGAGGACGAACGCATTTACTCCGATTTTGGCGAGAGCCTGAGGGGAAGCTTTCCCGGCACTGCACAAGTCTTTGAAGGGATGCGCCAGGATGAGATCGGGCACCGCCGCCGCCTGATTGAGTTGTACCAGCAGAAGTTCGGCGAGCACATTCCCCTCATCCGCCGTCAGGACGGGCGCGGATTTGTGCAGCGCAAGCCGATCTGGCTGAATACACCTTTGCGCCTGGAGCAGATCCGCGCCCAAGTCAGCGCTATGGAAGTCGAGACGCGGCGCTTCTATGAGCAGGCCGCGGCACGCGCTCAGGATGCAAGCGTCCGGCAACTGCTTGACGATCTTGCGGCGGAAGAAGCGGTCCACGTCGAGCGCGCTGCTGATCTGGAGAAAACCGAGCTACCGCCCGCGGTGCGCGAGGAAGAAGATAAGGCCAAGCGCCGGCTCTTCGTCCTGCAGATCGTGCAGCCAGGGCTGCAAAATGGAGCATTTCGACGCGTCGGTGGCATAAGCGTTCACACGACATATCTGACGGGGATGATTACAAGCCTGATTGCTTCGGAAGCTGAAAAATATGCTTCTGAGCCTCCGCCGGTGAAGGCTCCCGACCCAAAACAGGCCGTCTCAGCGGCATCTGGAACGCTTTGTGCTGGGTGCTGGGACGGGAGCAGCCATGGTCTCTCATTTTAAGGCGCTCGGGATGCTCGGAGCCGTGCTGCTTTTGATCGCACTTGTACTCCGTGAGGTGCAGTCTTGCCTGAGCCAGAGCGGAAGGGTTAATGCGCTACCCAGCTAAGAGGCTCATCTGTTCTTGCATCGTACTTTCCCATTTACCGGTATGGCGCAAGGTGTGGCTGCGGCGAGCAATGCAGCAGCGTTTTGCGCGGGTGGGGTGGCCCAACCATCGGCAATGGTCGTCCGTCACGCTGATCTGTGACTAAATCGCTTGGTGTTTCGCGCTTCTTAGTCGTACGCTGGCCACGGATGGATGAGGGAAAGCTGTCGTACCATGAGTCGACAGCCAGACTATGCCCCCATCTGCGGTAGGTGGTTCGACCTGTGATGGGTCAAGCTAGTTTTCGATTTCTTACCCGACTGCTCGCCAACACCTCCGATCGGCCTTTGAAAATCCCACCTAAGTCCATTGTTAGTAGGATTTTACCTGTAAGCCTCACGGGCTCACGAATTTGCACTCAAAAGGACGCTATCTCCATGAAAACAAGGATTTTTTGGGGAGGGGGAGGGGGCCCTATCCTTATTATCACCCCGTGTCATAGGCAGGCGTCCACTGCGTTTTACGCACTCGTTCACGCAGTTCGTCTTCATCGACCATGTGAGCGACACCGTCTCTTTGTGCCTGCATTCCCACCGCGACCGCGATTTCTGCAGCCACCCGCCTGAGGTCTGGCAGCGGAGGGAGCAGGGAAGCGGAAGCGTCCTTGAGGGCCGGCGAGTTTCCGGCAAGCGCCCGGGCTGCTGCCAGCATCATCGCTTCGGTGACCCGGCGGGCGCCGGACGCGACAACGCCAAGTCCCATTGCGGGGAAGATGTACACATTGTTGCATTGCGCGATGGGAATCTTGCGGCCGCTGTAGCCGACAGGAGCAAACGGAGAACCTGCTGCCACCAGCGCGCGTCCATCGCTCCAGCGGATTAAATCCTCCGCGTTGGCTTCCGATCTCGAAGTGGGATTCGAGAGCGGAAAAATAATAGGCCGCTCGACCTTGCGCGCCATTTCACGAACAATTGGATCCGTAAAGGCGCCGCCAACAGTTGAGAGACCAATGAGAATAGTTGCATTGATCGTTGCAATTACATCGGCCAGTCCGATATCTCCGTTGGAAGTTCGAGGCCACCCGGAGAAGCGGCTCTCCGGCTGGGCATACACGCTCTGTTCAGGTGCAAGGTCTTTTCTGCCCGAGCGCAGAAGGCCATCTTTGTCGATGACCCAGAAGCGGCTACGTGCCTCCTCCTCAGATAGTCCTTCTTCTTTCATCTCGGCACACAGTCCATCTGCAACACCAATGCCGGCTGAACCCGCGCCGAGCATGACCACGTGTTGGTCCTTTAAGCTTTTACCAGTCACCTTGACGGCTGCCAATATGGCGCCAAGAGCAACCGCCGATGTTCCCTGGATATCGTCGTTAAAGGTCAACAATTGGTCGCGATAGCGATTGAGGATTGGTCGGGCATGAGGAGTCGCGAAGTCTTCCCATTGCAAGCATGTTTCGGGCATTTCCAGCTTCACCGCTTGCACAAACTGGTCTACGAAGTCGCAGTAGTCTTGACCAGTGATGCGTTCATGACGCCAGCCGAGATACTCCGGATCGTTCAGTCGCTCAGTGTTGTTGGTTCCCACATCCAAGACGATCGGTAGCGTCCGTTCTGGACGAATGCCGCCGATCAACGTGTAAAGGGAGAGCTTGCCGATGGGGATACCGAGTCCGCCTGCGCCCTGATCACCGATCCCCAGAATGCGCTCGCCATCCGTCACGACAATCACATCGACGTCCTTGTTTGGACGATTTTGCAGTAACTCGGGGATCGAATCGCGGAGGGGATAAGAGATGAATACTCCACGCGGCCGTCGATAGATGTGGCTGAATTGCTCACATGCCAACGCAACTGTTGGTGTGTAAACGATCGGCATCATTTCTTCGATATGGTCGAGAAGGAGTCTATAGAAGAGGACCTCGTTCGTGTCCTGCAGAGCGCGCAAGTAGATATGTCGCTCCAGATCGTCGTATTTTCTCTGGTAAGCCCCATAGGCGCGGACGACTTGCTCGTCAAGGGTTTCGACATGCGGCGGAAGAAGCCCGTGCAGGCCAAATCTTGTGCGCTCCACCTCGGTGAAAGCGGTGCCTTTGTTCACACCTTGCCGATTGAGAAGATCTAGGCCGTGAGGAATATTTGACCGACCTGTTGGCGTGTTGGCTGATGTTTTGATCATCTGGGTGTCGCTGCCTTTCTGTATGCGGTCGACCGTTATTAGCGGAGCAGGTTGTCACTTAGCCACAACGATGCCAAGATGGGGTAAATCTCTTCATATTTCGGCCCTTGGACTATGGCTCTCGGCGCGCGTGCCCGGTTTCGAGCAGAAGCAGACTCAGTAGGATCGCCAGGGTGATGCTGGAGATCCAAAAGAGGCCACTTTCGCGAAAGTGGGCGACATGGTTTGGCGTATTTGCGATACCTCTGCCGACCAAGTCGGCGAAGGCCGGTCCAACGAGCGCGGTATCTCCAAAGGTGAGAAAGTTAATCGCACCTGTAGCGCTACCCTTAACCTCGTCTGGATTGACCTCTTTGACGATGGTGTACGGAATCATCGCCGCGCCGGCAATAAGGCTGGTCAGAGAATAGGTGTAATAGTAGGCCCCGAGGATGGCACTGACGCCGACCGCGGTCGTGCCGAACGCCAGCGACAATTGCGGGATCATGACTGCAGGCGCGGATCTCACGGCATATTCGACAAAGTAGAAACACAAGGCTAGCACCCAGGCGATCTGGAAGGCTCGCGTTCGCGATGTGCTGGCTGCCTCGGATGTAAAAGAAGCTGTGATTGCTTGTGTTGTCAAGTGCTACCTCAAATGTTCAAAGACTAGCGGAACAAGTTGACCTTTGCGAGATCGATGACTTCATCGGCACGTCCGTTGAGCACTGCTTTGGCCGTGAACAGACTGAAACCCCTGGCTTGCTCGTACGTAATCGTCGATGGCATCGAGAGTTCCTGGCGGGATACCGGAACCTCGACCAACGCTGGGCCGTCATAAGTGAGAGCTCGCGCGATCATAGGTTCCACCTGGTCTGGAGTTTCCGCACGCAGGCCGAGCAGCCCCGCTCCCTCTGCAATTTTCGTGAAATCCGGGTTGTGCAGATCCGTGCTGAAATCAAGAATTCCAGCTGCCTTCATTTCCAGCTCGACAAACGCTAGGGAGTCGTTCTTGAAGACGACTACCTTCACCGGCAATTTCTGTTGGCGAAGCGTGAGCAGATCGCCCATTAGCATCGCCAAGCCACCATCGCCAGACATCGAGATCACCTGTCGGCCCGGATGACTGGCCTGCGCGCCGATGGCTTGAGGCAGGGCGTTGGCCATGGACCCGTGTGTGAACGAGCCGATAATCCTTCGTTTGCCGTTCATCCTGAGATAACGGGCAGCCCAGATGGTCGGCGTCCCCACGTCACAAGTGAAAACCGCGTCTTCCGTGGCAAGTTGGTCGAGCAAGCGTGCGACATACTGAGGATGAATCGTCTTCTTCCCGTGGTTAGGTATGGCGAGATCGTCCAGACCTTTGCGCGCCTCATGATAGTGCTCAACGGATTTCTTCAAATGCGCTTCGTATCTGTTTTGCTCCAGCTTCGGCAAGAGTGCCCGCAGCGTGGTTTTCGTGTCACCAACGAAGCCGAAGTCAAGCTTGGTGCGGCGTCCGAGCTGTTCGCCGCGAAGGTCGATCTGAGCAATGATGGCCTCCTTAGGATAGAACTGCTGATACGGGAAGTCGGTCCCGATCACCAGCAACAAATCGCAGCTCATCATCGCGTGATAGCCGGAAGAGAATCCCAGCAGCCCGGTCATGCCAACGTCGAACGGGTTGTCGTACTCAATGAACTCTTTCCCACGCATCGCATGGACGATCGGGGCTTGTAGTTTCCCCGCGAGTTGGATCAGTTCATCATGGGCTCCCGCGCAACCAGCGCCGCCTAGAATGGATATTCTTTCCGAGCGATTCAGGAGGTCGGCCAGTATGTTGAGTTCGTCTTCGGAGGGACAGACCGTAGGCTTGGCGTCAGGAAAATGCACCCTTGGACTATCGTGGACCGCTTCTCGCATCGCCACATCGCCTGGCAGGGAAATGACTGCAACACCGCGTCGCGAGATTGCAGTCTGCATCGCAATCTCGAGCACGCGGGGCATCTGTGTCGGCTGCGACACCAGCTCAGAATAGTGGCTGCACTGTCCGAAGAGATAATCAGGATGGGTCTCCTGAAAATATCCGCTTCCGATTTCAGAACTGGGGATTTGTGCGGCGATCGCCAAAACAGGGATACGGCTGCGGTGGCAATCGTAGAGCCCGTTGATCAAGTGAAGATTGCCCGGACCGCAACTGCCGGCGCAAACAGCCAATTTGTTTGTCAGGTGCGCTTCGGCGCCGGCCGCGAATGCCGCTGCCTCTTCGTGGCGGACATGTATCCACTGGATCTGTCTCTGAGTACGAATCGAATCCGTGATGCCGTTCAGCGAGTCCCCGCTTACACCATAGATTCTCTGAACTCCTGCCTCCGCCAACACGTCTACCAACAGATCAGCTACTCTCTTGGCCATATCCGTCTCCCCGCGAGCCAGAGTTGAGTCTTGGATCGCTGCCCACTGAACGTGGAGCAAGTATTCTTCCTAAGGGTGTCCTCGTCTAACCGGCTCATCTGGGCCGCTTTAGCGGGGTGTTGCAAGAGGGTCTTTTAGAATCTCAGGGAAATCGTGGCCTAATTTCGACAAGACTGTCGAAGGCTTGACAGTAAATGGTTTGACTCGAACCGTGAAGATGAAATCTTGCCTCGGGTTTGACATATGGCTTCGACACGAACGTCGAACGAGTGACATCGAAGCTTCTGATCTGTCACCCGACTTTACCCGCTAAAGTGCTCATAGCTCGTAGTTTCTTCTCCGTGGAAGCCCCGTCAGCCTGTTTGGAATCGTACGTGCCTTCTGTCGAGGTGAAAGGTGAACCACATTGTCCCGGATTGCAAAACGACGCAGCACCGCCTTTCGGAACGATGGAGCTACCGCCACTCGTCACGGCTCCGCGTTGACCGCGTTCCATCAAATGGCTCTTACGTTGACCTTGTTTTGTTGGATGACTCAAGCCGGATACGGACAGGATGTTCGAGGTGCAACCTCCAACCTGAAAGGAACGGTATTTGTCGGGGACCCAGGTAGCGAAGCATACGTCGCAAAGGCCCAGGTGTTGGTTAGCGGGCCGGTTATGGCGATAACGGAAACTGATCAGGATGGCAAATATAGATTCGACAATATTCCGCCTGGGATCTATACGGTTGAAGCAAGCTTCGAGACTCTCAAGGGAGAGCTGAGCATCAAGATCGAGCCTGACCAGTTAGTTGAACTTCCCATACAACTGACAATGTCTGAAATTAAGACGTCGGTAACCGTGTCCGCGACTGAGTCGACGTCTGCATCTCCCGCTCCGGGGGAAACGATCAACGAAAGAACCGTCATCAACGCTCCCAATGCCAACGAACAATTTCAAGGCTTACTACCCCTCGTTCCCGGAGTGGTTCGCGGCCCCGACGGGCTCGTGAACTTGAAGGGCACGCGGAACACGCAGAGCGGAGCGCTGTTGAACAGCGCCAACGTTTCCGACCCGGCCACCGGCGGCCCGGCCATCAGTTTGCCCATCGACGTCGTTTCATCGGTGAAAGTCATTTCGGACCCCTACGACCCTGAGTATGGGAAGCTGACAGGGGCCGTCTCGAACGTCGAAACAAAGACCGGGGACTATGAGGGCTACCACTTCTCGATACAAAACATCTTACCGCGACCACGGGTGCGCGATGGCAGCTTTGTCGGCATAGAATCGGCCACGCCCCGGATGACCTTTACTGGTCCTCTCGTCAAGGATCGGATCGCATTTACGCAGTCGTTTGAGTACCGGTTTGTCCGCACGCCGGTGAACAGCCTGCCGCCGCTACAGCGGGACATGAAGCTGGAAGGATTCAATTCCTACAGCCAATACGACCTGACGATCAGTCCGAAGCAAACGGCGACGGTTTCTCTCGCAATTTATCCTCAGAAGCTGGACTACCTCGGGCTGAATACATTTACGCCCCAGCCCTCGACGGGCGACCTCCATCAGCGGGGATATCAGATCTCCGGGCAGGACCATTATTTGTTTGGGAACAATAGCGTTCTCACCTCGCAGCTCAGCCTTAAACGATACGACGTGGATGTCACCGCCCAAAACAACGATCCCTTCCAACTCCTTGTTGACACGACACAGGGCGGGTTCTTCAACCGCCAGTCGCGACGAGCCACCCGGTTTGACTGGCAAGAGATCTATCAAATGGCGCCCAAGCAGCTTCTTGGTTCTCACCAAGTAAAGCTTGGGGTGGAATACGCCCACTCGAGCTATAGCGGACACGAAACATTCTTGCCAGTCGAACTAATTGGAGCCAACAACCTACCGATCGAGCGGTTGACATTTACTCCGCCCACTTCCTTTGCCACCAATCAGAATGAGGTTACGTGGTTCGTGGCGGACCAGTGGTCACTCTCGCACCGGGTGACGCTTGACTCCGGGCTGCGGTTCGACAGCGATAGTGTGACCGGCTCGACTCATGTTGCTCCACGTCTGGGCTTTTTGCTGGCTCTGACCAACGATGGCAAGACGCTGCTTAAGGGTGGGGCAGGCATGTTCTATGATCGCGTCCCTCTCATTTACCCGGTCTTCGACCGAATGCCGGACCGGACGGTGACGCTGCTCGGTACAAATGGTCAGGCCCTCGTCTCAACCGCTTATACAAATCGCATTGGTGGGAAACTTCAGAACCCCCGCAGCACAGCGTGGAATCTCGCGATTGAAAGACAAGTCTCAGAACACTTCACTCTGCGGGTCGCCTATGAGCAACGCAACACAGCGAGAGACTTCGTGGTTTCTCCCAGCGCCGGCTACGGCTCGGGCTTTATCACTCTTTCCAATGCAGGAAGCGATTCTTACCGAGAGTTTCAGGTAACAGGCAGATACCGTCTATCTCGCATGACGCTGGACGCCTCCTATGTCCACTCCAGAGCCTATGGCACATTGAACGATCCGCAGTTGTTCTTCGGCAATTACCCGCAGGCGGTGATTCAACCCGATGCCT
>Ga0335069_10001252_pt1 | contig 41043 bp, 37 predicted proteins | sample Lox_Sample_11_FD_206714 | JGI IMG/M metagenome (GOLD analysis project Ga0335069, IMG submission 206714) | Soil microbial communities from Loxahatchee National Wildlife Refuge, Florida, United States - Lox_Sample_1.1 | ecosystem: Environmental > Terrestrial > Soil > Wetlands | place: USA...
GACGCCAACGGCCTGCCGATCATGGGCGCCACGCCCGGATTGAGCACGCGTTACGTCGGTCTGACGGGTTCGCAGATCCTCATCAAGATGCTCGCCGAGCACGGGGTGACGGATGCCTTCGGCTATCCCGGCGGGGCGATTCTGCCGACGTTCGATACTCTCTACGACGCGAAGATTAATTTCGTGCTGGTGCGTCACGAACAGGGCGCCGGGCACATGGCCGACGGCTACGCCCGCGCCACCGGCAAGCCCGGCATCGTGATCGTGACCTCCGGCCCCGGCGCGACGAATACCGTCACGCCGCTGGCCACCGCGTACATGGATTCGATTCCGATGATCGTGTTCAGTGGGCAGGTGCGCACGTACATGATCGGGAACGATGCGTTCCAGGAAGCGGACGTGACGGGGATCGTGCGTCCCGTGACCAAGCGTGCCTACCTCGTGAAGAGCGTGAAGGACCTGCCGCGCATCATCAATGAAGCCTTCGTCATCGCCACCACGGGTCGCCCCGGCCCGGTGCTGGTCGATCTGCCGGTGGATGTGACCACCAGCAAGATCGAAGAAGCGGTGGATGACACGCCGTATCTGCCGGGCTACAAACCGCGCGTGCTCGGTCATTCCAAGATGACCAAGTCTGCAGCGGAAATGATTAATGCCTCGAAGCGTCCGGTGCTGTACGTCGGCGGCGGCGCGGTGCTGGCGAATGCGTGGAAGGAAGTGCGGCAGCTTGCGGACAAAGCGAATCTGCCTTGCACCACGACGCTCCTCGGCCTCGGCGCTTTTGACGAACTTAATTCCCGCAGCCTGCACATGCTCGGCATGCACGGTTCTGCGTACGCCAACTATGCGGTGCAGGAGAGCGACTGCCTGATTGCCGTCGGGGCACGATTCGATGACCGCGTCACGGGCAATCTGAAGTTCTTCGCACCCAAGGCGAAGATCATCCATGTGGACATCGACCCGTCGTCGATTTCGAAGAACGTGAAGGTCGATATTCCCGTGGTGGGAGATGCGCGTCTGTGCCTGCAGGACATCATCCAGCACGTGCAGCATGTGGATCGCGAGGAATGGTTCGACCAGATCGACGCGTGGAAGAAGCAGTATCCGTTCCAGTACCGCGACGACACGAATCTTGCGAAGCCGCAGGCGATCATCGAAGCGATCAACAAGGTGACGCAGGGGAAGGCGATTTTCGCCACCGGCGTGGGCCAGCACCAGATGTGGGCGGCGCAGTTCATCCGCTGGAGCCAGCCGCGGAGCATGATTTCGTCGGGCGGCCTTGGCACGATGGGCTACGGCGTTCCCGCCGCCATCGGCGCGCAGGTCGGCCGCCCCGGCGAAACCGTCATCGACATCGACGGCGACGCTTCGTTTATCATGTTCCCGCAGGAACTCGCGACGGCGGCGGAGTACAAGCTGCCGGTGAAGATTGCCATCCTCAACAACAATTTCCAGGGGATGGTGAAACAGTGGCAGGAGCTGTTCTACAAGGGCCGGCTCAGCTACACGAAGATGCACAATCCGGATTTCGCCAAACTCGCCGAAGGGTTCGGCGTCCGCGGGATTCGGTGCGATCGGAAGGAAAACATCGCCAAGACGGTCGAGGAGATGATCAAGCATCCCGGGCCGTGCGTGGTCGATTTCCTATGCGAAGCAAACGAGCATGTGTACCCGATGGTGGCCAGCGGCAAGGCTCTGCATGAGATGGAGCTGGGCATCATTGGGAAGCAGATTGCCCCGCAGGCGAATACGGCGCGGGAGCTGGGCTCGCTGGCATGACACGCGGCCCGACGAGCGGGCCGGCTAAACGGTAATGCGTCTTTTTTAGCGCGGGCTGCGTAGTGCTTGCCGAGAGGTGAGCTTTATGACGAAGCGCTTGTATTGTTGGGCTGTGCTGAGTGGTCTTGCGGCGGGTTTTCTGACCGCGCTGTCGGGTTGCGACGACATGGCGAATTCCAATGACGTCGTGGACCTGCAGAATCAGCAGCGACTGAACCGAGGCATTCCGGGACCCACCGAACTTCCTCCGGGTCTTGGCGATGACCTTCCGCCGCAGACGGCAGCGCCCATTGCATCGAACAAATGACGGCACGTGGATTCACCGAATCGCGTGCCTTACGCGAAGGAGTTGTCGTGAGACACGTGATTTCTGCTCTGGTGATGAACGAGCCGGGCGTGCTGGCCCATGTGGCGGGGATGTTCTCGGCTCGGGGATTCAACATTGATTCGCTGGTAGTGGGCCGGACGGAAGACCCGACGCTGTCGCGGATGACGATCGTGGTGAATGCCGACGATCGGATTCTCGAGCAGGTGCGGAAGCAACTGGCGAAGATTGTGACGGTGGTGCGGGTGCGGGATTACAAGGATCTGCCGTTCGTGGAGCGGGATCTTTGCCTGGTGAAGGTGACGACGCCGGCGGGGAAGCGGAGCGAGGTGATTGAGCTGGCGGCGCTGTTCAGGGGGCATGTGGTGGATGTCGGGCCGAACACGGTGATGATCGAGCTTTCCGGCGAAGAGGAGAAGGTTGATGCGTTTGTGGAGCTGATCCGGCCATACGGGATCAAGGAACTGGCGCGGACGGGCGTGATCGCGATGCCGCGCGGGAGTTCGACGGTTTCAGCGCCGGAGGAGGATGGGGGCGTACGCCGGGAGGGCATTGCGAAGCCTTCGGCGAAGAGCGCGGGCGGGTTCCGTGAGCCGACGCAGGAAGAGCTGGAGGCGACGCCGCCGGGTTGAGTGCGCGATTGACGTTTGCATGTGAAACGGCCGAGGGATGCGAATCCCCCGGCTTTTTTTTCGCGCGGGGGATTCGTCGGGTCAACGGCGGGGTTCACAGGGGGGGGTGGCGGCGGTTATCATTTGCGGAAAGGACTCAAGTCGTTTGAGGGGCGCATTTTAATGACGTTGATTGCACCGAAGGCAACGCTGCCGGAGCTTCGAGAGGTCATCGGGAGCGTGGATGAGCTGCGCCGCATTCTGACGACGATTGATGAGGTGCGCGCGGCGGAGATGCGGGAGGTGGCGGAGCGGTATCCGTTTCGAATCCCGCGGTTTTATGTGGAGCGGGTGCTGCGGGATGATCCGGGCGATCCGCTGTGGCAGTTGGCGCTGCCGGGGAAGACTGAGCTGTACGATGCGGGGACGGAGCGGTGGGATGCGTTTCAGTTAGCGGGGAAAATGGTGGAGCATCCGCGGTGGATCCAGAAGTACCGTTACGAAGTGCTGATCCGGATGACGAACTTCTGCAGCGGGCTTTGCCGGTATTGCTACCTGAAGAATCGAGAAAACATTGAGGGGTTCATTTCGCATGCGGACATCGATGAGATGTTTGAGCAGGCGGAGCAAAGCGGGAATCGGGCGGGACTGCGGGAGATCGTGCTGTCGGGGGGCGATCCGCTGACGGTGCCGGGGGAGTATCTGGAGCATCTGGCGGAGCGTATCGAGCGGCTCAACGGAATGTTGGACCGGCGCGTGACGGTGACGATTCACACGCGGGAACCGGTGTGGTTTCCGAATCGGGTGGTGCGGACGAAGGGGTTGCTGGCGGGGCTGCGGGCGCTCAAGCCGAGTTCGTACATTCTGCATGTGGTGCATCCGCGCGAGGTGACGCCGGAGCTGCTGGAGACGCTGGTGGTGCTGACGAGTCTGGCGGAGACGGGGGACGGGGGGAGGGGGCGGAGGCCGCTGATGATGATGCAGCATCCGCTGTTTCGGGGGATCAATGATGATGCGGGGGTGATCACGGAGATGTATGACCGGATGGACGCGGGGGAGGTGGTGGTGAAGCCGTATTATTTGATTCATCCGTTTCCGGACGGGACGCTGCCGGAGCATCGGCTGACGTTGAAGGAGAGCCAGGCGATTTTGCGTGGGCTGGCGAGTGCGCCGGGGACGCGGGTGCCGCTGCTGACGGTGCCGACGCCGATGGGGAAGTGCGTGATTGGTCCGTGGGAGGAGCTGGTGGATCGCGGGGGGTATTACCTTTTGCATACGAAGGATGGGGTGCCGGTGGAGTATACGACCGGGGAGTTGTACGATCCGTCGGAGCGGCGGAGCGATATTCCGCTGGTGATGACGGTGAAGGGGAAATGAGCGTGATTCGTGGTTCGTGATCCGTGGTTCGTGACTTGGGCGAGGAACGTTGGGTGAAGTGTGCGGTCATCATTCCGGTGTTTAATCATGCGGGCTCGATTGAGCGCGTGATTGGGGAAGTACTCGCGGTGATGGCACGGATGCCCGGGGTCGTCGAGTTGATTGTGGTGGATGATGGGTGCACGGATGGGACGGGGGATATTCTGCGGCGGCAGGCGGGGATTACCCTCGTTTCGCATGCGGTGAATCAGGGGAAGGGGCGGGCGCTTCTGACGGGGTTCGGGCATGCGGCGGCGAATGGGTGCACGCATGTGCTGACGATCGATGCGGATGGGCAGCATTGTGCGGGGGATCTGGTGCGAATTTATGAGGAGGCGAGTGCGCATCCGGATGATCTGGTGATCGGGTACCGGGATCTGGACACGGCGGGGAACGTGCCGGCGCGGAGCAAGAAGGGGCGGAATGCGGCGACGTTCTGGCTGCGCGTGCAGACGGGGCAGCGGATTCCGGACAGCCAGTGCGGGCTGCGGGCGTATCCGCTGTCGCATGTGCTGGCGGTGAAGCACCGGTTTTTGCGGTATGATTTTGAGACCGAAGTGCTGGCGCGGATGGCGTGGGGCGGGCTGAAGATTCGCAGCGTGCCGGTGAAGTGCATCTATTTTCGCGGTGCGGAGCGGGTGAGTCATTTTCGGCCGGTGATGGATACGTTGCGCGGGGTGCGGGTGAATGTGTACCTGGTGTGCAGGCGATTGGCGCCGGCGCCGCTGCGGCGACTGGTGGCGAAGAGCGCGGCGGAGTCCAGCTTCGGCAATTGGTGGCGGTGGGCGAGCTGGCGGGAGGCCATTGGGGAGATGCTGCGTGCGGGGTCGAGCAATTCGGAACTGGCGACAGCGTTTGCGTTGGGAATTTTCATCGGGCTGACGCCGCTCTATTTTCTGCACAGCATCATCGCGATCTATCTTGCGCGGCGTTTGCATTTGAATGTGATTGCGGCGGTGGTGGGGAGCCAGATTTCGATTCCGCCGCTGGTGCCGATCTGGGCGATGCTGAGTTATGGCGCGGGCAATCTGCTGCTGCACGGGAGATGGAATGTGGCGGGGCTGTCGGATTTTTCGCGGCACATGCTGCCGGCGTTGCTGGTGGGGAGTTTTCTGGTGGCGATCTGCACGGCGACGATCGGGCTGTTCGTCGCGCGGGGAGTGTTATACTGCGTGCGCACGGAGCGGGTGGCGGGTTGAACGCGCCGATCCGATGTCGGCGGCTACATGGCGAGTTGAAGCATGAGTGAAAGCGCGGCAGAGCGAGAGGCGGCGGGCGAGACGGATGTCCGCCAGCGCTGGGGCGTTCCGCGCTTCGGGTATTACTCGAATCTGGCGATGCTGTGGATCGGATCCCGGGTGTTGTGGGCGGGATATTTCCTGGTGTGGTTTGGGGCGATTTATTTTTTTGTGTTTGTGCGCCAAGCGCGGCGGGCGAGCATGGCATACCTGGATCGGCTGCGGCCGGGGCGGTCGAGGCTGCGGCGGTGGTGGGATACGTACCGGCACATGATTGAGTTTGGGATGCTGCTGCTGGATCGCGCGGTGATGCTGGTGAGCCCGCGGCACGGCTTCGAGATGCGCTGCGACGGGCGGGAACATTTGACGCGTGCAATGGCGCAGGGACGGGGGGTGATCATGCTGACGGCGCATTTTGGGAACGCAGAGGCGGCGGCGCCGAATATTTTTCGGATGGGGGTGGATCTGCCGATTCATATCGTGATGTACCAGGAATCGTCGGATGCGACGGAGCGGTTTCACACGAAGCATCGGCGGATGCTGTCGAACATGAACGTGATCAGCACGACGGATCCGCTGGTGGCAGGGGTGAAGATCATTGCGGCACTGCGGAAGGGAGACGTGGTGGCGATGCGGGCGGATCGGGCGCTGACGGGGAAGGCGGTTCGCGCAACGTTGCTGGGCGCGGAGGTGGAGTTGCCGGCGGGACCGTTCATGGCGGCGGCGTTGAGCGGGGCGCCGGTGGTGAATGTGTACACATGCCGGCTGGGGTATCGGCGATACGCGTGCGTGATCAGCGAGATGCGCTTGTATGGGGACGATCAGCCGGGGACGGGGGAGGGGCGGGAGGAGCGAGTTGCGCGGGCGGCGCAGGATTTTGCGGAGTGTCTGGAGGGGCTGATTCGGAAATATCCGCTGCAGTGGGGGAATTTTTATGACTTGTGGGCCAAGACGTAAACACGAAGGCACGAAGAGACGAAGGACCACGAAGACGGATCGAAGTGGGATTATTCGATGGTGAGGGTGAACGTGCTGAGTGCATCGTCGTTTTGGTTGAGCGTGGCTTCGTAGGTATTGGGTGTGGTCGGACTCAGCGTGATTTGGATTTCGGTTTCGGGCGGGATGGGACGGGTGAATCTGGCGGTGGGGATTTCTTTGAGGGTGTGCGGGAGGTTGGCGGCGGCGAGGATGTCGAGGGCGAGTTGGATGTGCATGAAGCCGGGGAGGAGTGGGTTGCCGGGGAAGTGGCCGTGGAAGCCGGGGAATTCTTTGGGGAATGTTGCCGATGCGCGGAGGGCGGGCGAGGTGGTTTGCAGCGAGAGCGAGTAATTGGAGGGGAGCGTGTTCATGCGGCGGGCTTGTGGCGGTCGATGAAGGCGGCGAGTGTGCCGATGCTGGCGAGGGCCTGGTTTACTTCCTGATTTTGCTCTTCGAGCATGATGCCGAAGTGCTTGTCGAGGAGGACGGCGATTTCGAGGACGTCGACGGAATCGAGGCCGAGGCCTTCTTTGCCGAAGATGCGCGTATCGGGACTGATGGGGCGGCCGGGCTGGAGTTTGAGGCCTTTGGAGAGGACGTCGATGAGGTGGGTTTCGGTGGGCGTCATGCGTGAGAAGATCCTGAGATTGCGGGAAATCGAGGGAGTTTACTCGATATCGAGATGGAATGTCATGCGGGCGGAGGCGATGAGTTGGTCGTTGATGCGGGCTTCGAGGCGGGCCATCGAGAGGGATCCGAGCGATTTTTCGTGGGTGGCGGTCAGGTGAATGGTGGAGCCGACGGGCGCGGCGGCGGTGACGTGGAAGTCGCGGATGGCGGCAAGGACGCCCTTGCGGACTTTTTTCTTCTGGCGGGAGGCGTTCATGGAAGAGCCGGCGGCGGCGGTTTGGGCCATAAGCTCGATAAGTGCGGAACGGAGGAGTTGGCCGTCGCGAGTGAAGGGATGATCGGAGTGGATGGTGCGGGATGCGGTGGCGGTGAGGCCGTCGTCGGAGAGAGTGGCGGCATCGAGCCAGTGCATTGGGGGCTCGTGGGGAATTTGCGGGCGCGATTGCATGGGGCTCCTCAGGCGGCTGTGGCGGCGAGGTTCTCTTTGGCGGCGGATTCACCGAGGGCGGCGACGATCATTTCGCGAGCACGCCGGCGGAGAGCAACATGGCTTCTGGCATCGGTCGGATCGGCGTACAGAACGCCGAGGGGCTGGACGCGAAGACGGGGGCCGAAGATCCAGGGTTGTCCGGCGGGGAAGCACTCGAAGGAGCCGTGGAGAGCGACGGGAACGATGGGGCAGCCGGTGCGTGCGGCCAGGAGGAAGGCGCCTTCGCGGAAGCGGCCGACATGACCGGTGCGGGTGCGGGAGGATTCGGGGAAGACGAGGAGCGAGGTGCCGTCGGCGAGAAATTCGCGGGCGTTGGGGAGGATGTTGAAGTCTTCGACGAACATGTGGCCGGAGAGACGCATGAGCGAGCCGAGGAGGGGGACTTTGAAGGGCCAGCCCTTTGCCCAGACGCGTCCGTCGCCGATGCCGGGTGGGAGTTGCATGAGAAGTACGGAATCCATCATGGAGGCGTGGTTGGCGACGACGATGCACGGACCGATGGAGTCCGAATCGAAGGGAGGGGGATCGACGCGGAGCGGGTCGCGTTCGAGCCAGCAATGGAAGCGGACGACGGAGGTGAAAATGTGGCGGGCGATTTTGCGTGCGAGGGAACGGCGGCGATCAAAAGTGCAGCCGGCGAGGAGGAGGAAGGCTCCGAAGAGGAGAAGGTAGACGATGACGCCGAGCCAGAGGGAGGTGTAGATGAAGGCGGTGCGCAGGATGTCGAACGGCTTCGGACGGCGCAGGGGCGATGGCAATTGGCGCGGAGACTTTTGCTTCATGCGCGCACCCTCGCGAGCGCGGGGGTTTCGGCGCGGGCGGCGGGGAGCAGAGCATCCAGAAGGGAAACGGGGCGCAGCCGCTTGTCGGCGATGGATTCGAGGATGGCAGGCAAGGCGGCGACGGTGCTTTCCTGAGAGACGTTCTTCGCGGCACGTGCGGGTTCGACGCCGTCGTGAAGCAGGACAATGTCGTGTCCGGCCATGCGCTTGATCACGCGATCGGCGAGTCGCTGCGGCGTGAGCGGGCGGGTGTCGAGACTGCGGACGGACCAGCCGACGAACGGAAGGCGGGCTTCGCGAGCGGCGGCGGCGATGTGGCCGGTTTTGAAGCCCATTGGGGAGCGGAAGAGAAAGGGTGGTTGGCCGGTGATGTCGGCGATGGTTTTCTGCGTTTCATTGATTTGATGGCGCCAGTAATCGCGTTTCTGGTTGATGCCGAAGCGGTCGTGGTCGAGGGAGTGGTTGCCAAGGGTGTGACCCTCGCGGGAGATGCGGCGGACGATGTCGGGGAATTGGCGCGCGAAGCGGCCGATGATGAAGAAGGTGGCGCGGGCGTGGTGCTGGGCGAGGATGTCGAGGATGCGGGGGGTGAAATCGGGGTGAGGGCCGTCGTCGAAGGTGAGGGCGATCGATTCGCGATCTGGTACGGAGCGGATGACGGGGGCCCAGAATTGGCAGCGGGGGACGAAGACGGAATAGGCGAGCAGCGCGCTGCCGGAGAGGATGCCGGCGGTGGCGGCGGTGATGCCCATTGCGATGGCGGAAGGAAGTTGGCTTGAGTCGGCCATGTGTTTCAGGTTCAATCGTAAAAGTCTGGTGGCAGAACTGCAAATGCGAGGCGTGTCATTTCGTTTACTCCGGTTTTTATTGATAGTATCGCCGCGACGACTCCGGCTTTCGCGAATATTGCGGAGGTTTTCGAAGCGGCGGTTGGTTCGTCGGCATTGGCGGAGCGGAGGAGCGAAGGGGATGCGGAATTTGGGGAACTCGCCGCACGCACGATCGACGCGCTGGGGGAACGCACAGACAGCGACACCCCACTGATCCTGGCGACGACCAAGGGGGAGATTGGCCAACAGATTCGATGGATGCGGGCCGCGGATGAAGGCGTTGGCGGGGTTGAGCTTCCGACGCTGGGCTGGGCGCTGCAGCGGTTGACGCGCGGGAGGAGGATGCGGGCGGAACATGTCGTTTCCACGGCGTGCACTTCGGGACTGGTTGCACTGATTGAAGCGGCCATGGAGATCGCGGAGGGGAGCGCGTCGTCGGTGATGGCGATCGGTGCGGATGTGGCGCAGGACTTCGTCCGAGATGGGTTCAACGCGTTGAAGGCTCAATCACCGACCGTTTGCCGGCCGTTTGACAGGGATCGACATGGGCTGACCCTCGGATCCGCGGCGGCGGGGTGCCTGCTGAAAGCGGAGCGGGATGCAGAGACGCTTGCGGTCTTGAGCGGTTTTGGCATCAGCAATGACGCGACCCACATGACGGCGCCGGATCGGAAAGCCGGCGGGTTGATTCGCGCCATTCGTCAGGCATTGAGGCATGCTGGTCTTGAGCCTTCGGAGATTGATGTTGTTTTCGCACATGGAACAGGTACGCCTTACAACGACGCGATGGAAGCCGTTGCGATTGAGAAGGTGTTTCTGGATGCGGGAGCGTCGCCGGCGGTGACGGCCGTGAAGGGCCTGATCGGGCATACGCTTGGCGCGGCGGGGATGATTGAGGCGGCGTTGGCGGTGGAAATGCTGCGGAGGCAGGTGATTGTTCCGGTTGCGCATCTGGAGGTGCCGGAGAACACGAGAATGGATTTCGTGACGCGGCCGCGGGGGACGAAGATTCGGCACGTTTTGAAGATTGCGAGCGGGTTTGGCGGGATGAATGCAGCGGTGATTATGAGCGCGCCGGAGGAGCGCACTGGTTCGCGCAAACCGGCTGGCGGCGAATGGCGCGGCGCGAACGTGGTTGCGGCGGCGGGAGCGTCGAATAGCGAATTCAGATGTTTTCCCGGAAAGGCCACGGGCAATTCAGAATTCCGCAGCCCGGACCCCCTGGCGAGCCTGGCATTGGGCGCTCTTCAGCCGCTGGTGGGGCGAATTCCTGCGGAGAAGCGCGCGGCGACTGGGCTTGTCCTCGGCACGACGCTTGGATGTCTCGAGACGGATCGCGCGTTTGACCGCTCTCGGCGCGAGCACAACGGCCGGTATGCAAGTCCGACGGCCTTCTCGCGCACCCTTCCGAGCACCGTGGCGGCGGAACTTTCCCTCAGGTTCCAGCTTACCGGACCGTCGCTGGTCCTCTCCGCGGGGGATAGTTCGGCGGCAATTGCTGTCCGACGGGGGGTGGCGTGGATGCGGCATTTCGATCTGGATTACTGCATTGCCGGCGGGATCGATTGGATTGGGCCGACGGTTGGGACTCATGAGGAAAAGAAGGTGGCATTCGTGCTGCTTGGGCGGGAGACGCGCGGTACTGTTGCAGCCGTGAACATGATCGCGGAAGCACAGGCAAATCTTGCGGCATTGCGCGATCATTCTCTCGACGCTCTGTTTGAATGGATCGGAAAGCCGGAGGCGGCGACGATCGGTGGGATTGCCTTCACGCCGCAGCCTCACTCGATAGCCTGATCAACGCAGGCCGTTGCGGCGGTCGAGGAAGCGGCGGGCTTTTCGCATCCCGGAGAACATCATGTTGCGCAATTCCGCCTCGGGAACAATGTGGATCGCGGGGGTGACGCGCAGGGCGGCGCGCAGGCGGTTTTCCAACTCGGTTTGAATGCCGTCCGTGCGGACCTGCACGAAGACAGAGACACGATCGCTCAACTCGCCGTCCGCTTCGGCGACGACGACGCAGTCCACGACGCCATCTGTGGAACGCACGGTTTCGACGATGGCCGCGGGAAAGATGCTGGTGCCGCGCACTTTGAGGAGTTGCTGCTTGCGGCCGAGGATTGGCCCGATGCGCGGCGTGGTGCGGCCGCAGGGGCATTTTTCGGTGAAGAGCGCGGCGATGTCACCGGTTCGAAATCGCAGCAGGGGCATTCCCTGGACACCGAGGGGAGTGATGACCAGTTCGCCGGGGATGCCATCGGGAACGGGGCGGCCATGCTCGTCCATCACCTCGACGACGGCGAGGGCCGGGTTCAGATGCCCGCCTTTGCATTCGGGACTCTCCGCGAAGGCGGTGCACGTTTCGGTCAGCGCATAGGTGGACATGACGGGGCAGGCGAGGCGCTCGTGGAGCAGGCTGCCGATGAAATTGTACTGCAGATCCTCGCGCCGGATCGGTTCGCCGATGGCGATAACGCCGGAGATTTGCTCTGTTGAGGATTCGATGTTGGCGAGAAAAGAGGGCACGGCGATGATGAATGTGCGTGAATCCGCTTGGTCTGGACGAATGCGTTTGGTGAGATCCGCAATCAGCCGTGGATCGCCGGCGACCTGCGGGCCGATTCGCACGCATGCCGCTCCGAGCTTTCGCGCCCCCAGCCAATAGGCGAGACCGGCGACGAACATTCGCTCCATTCCGACCGCAAGGAGCACGAGATCGCCGCTGCGAATTCCGGCGATCCCGAGAGCGACTGCCTCGTTTTCAGCGAGTCGGTCCAAATCGTATGCAGTCAGCGGCACGTCGAGAGGCTTGCCCATCGTGCCGGAGGTGCAGACCCATTCGGCGACTTCCGATGGCGGGACACCCCAGGCATCGCGGCCGGCTCGGGCGAGATCGTCCTTGCTGGTGAATGGAAGTTCGGGGAGCGAATCCAGCAAATCTGAGCGACTGGCGGCTTCCTGCAGTTGCCTGTTCTGGTAGAGAGGCGTTTGTGCGGCCGCCATGAGGTGTGATGCGAGACGTTGCTGCTGCAGTTCGCGCCATCTTTCGACAGGCCAGAAGAGATGTTCGCCGTGGCTGCAGGGTGGCGGAGCTTCAGGCGCATTCGGTTGATCGGTTCTCATGCGAGTTGATCCGTGAGATGCGCGTTTCACCGCTTGGCCACATCGCCGGAATCAGTGAACGTGAAGCTGATGTTGTACAGCCGGGCCTTGCGCGTGACGGTCATTTCCTGGGGCCAGCCGTCACCGTTGTAGCGCAGATATTCGATGTGCAGGGTATCGAAGAGGCCCATTTCGACATCAAGGGTGCGCAGTCGGCCGGTGGCGGGGTTGAAGATCCACGTGTAGTGATTGGTGTCGGCCCCCTGCCGCTTGAGGACGAGTTCCGAAGGCGGGCTGCCGCCCGCGGGGTTGCCGCCCTTTGCCTGAATGCCCTTGAGAGAGTCTGGCAGTTGAAAGGCGGTGGTGAGATCGGTCAGGAGCGACGCGATGATCCCGCGATCGATGCCGGGCATGCTGCGAAGCACCGTGACGCCGGCCCAGTTCATTCGGCCGTCAAAGAGGATGACCCCCATTTCGGTTGCGGCGGTGATGCGGAAATCGTGGGGATTGTGGAACTGGAGAACGCCGGACGCGGTGGTGCGATGTCCGGCGATGTGGATCGTCGCGAAAAAGGTGCGGTTGATCGCCGGCGCATCCGAAGGCGCGTGCGGCCACTCGGCCATAGCGGCTTGAACACGCTGGATTTCGGGCGAAGGAGCGGAGATGTTCAGAAACTGCGTTGTTTCGCAACCAGCACAGAGAGCGGCGAGAATTACCGTCGCCAGGATCAACGCAACGAACGTTGCAAACCGTCGCTGCTCGCATCGCGGCAGGCATTGGCTTGAAGGTTCCTGCAACAGACTCAACTTGATGTTCCCATCTGACATCGAAAACCTCTTGTATGCCCCGTATCGTATCCGCTGGCATTCGCTGGAGCGAGTCGTCTGTCTGATTCTGCACACGTCAGCGACTGATCTCGGCTTTTCTGAGAAGCGTTCGCAATTCCGCGATTCGGGCTGCATATGGCGGAGATAGAGATAAAGCGGTTTTGAATTCCTGTGCGGCTCGCGTGGTATCGCCACGCCGCAGGAAGACGCGTCCAAGAAGCTCGTGGCCGAAATAAAAGTGAGGGTTTGCGGCGACGGACGCTTGCGCAGCGTTCAAGGCGTCGGTCTCATTGCCGGACTTAAGCGCGTCGATCGCACGTCGGTCGGCGGTGCGGCTTTCGAGAATGCGCTCCCAGGTGCCGTCGTGCATGATCGCATCTTCAGTGATCAGAGGCGGAGTTGCCTCGGCAACGCACGCGGGGTTTGCACGGGCGTCCTTCAACGTTTTTAGAACGTCCACACCGACGAATTCGCCTTCGCAGTTCGGCCAGCCGGCAATCCACATCTCGCCCTTCGTCACGTCCATAATCACGGCATGGCATGCAATAAGGCCATCGATGGCGTTGCGGTTACCGTAACCGATGTCCTGAGCATCGAGGCCCTTCTTGTCGCGCATGACTTCGGCCAGCGATTCGGGCTTGACGTTGCCTTTCAACCGGTCCAGAAGCTGCCTGGCGCGGGCGTATCGCTGCATGGTCGTACCTTCCGACATCCGCTCGACATTGACAGGATCGGAGGCAAAGCGCGGAGTAATGAGATGATTCGTGACGACGGCGGAGGCATCGACATCGTACGCGGAAGTTGCAGCGGGCGATTTCTCGAAGACTCGCGCACGCCCGGTCTTGCCGTCGGCGACCACGATGATGTCGGAGACGAACACCTCCGCTTTGCGAATGACCTGCTCCGCTTCGTCGAGCGTATGGCAGTGTTCGAGGACATCGCGGGCCACGAAAATGGTGGGCGTTCCAATGCGGCGGAAATCGCGGGTTGCGGCGGCGTTGATGAAGAGCGCGATCTTGTCGGCGTTCATCCCGGTCACGCAGCCGGCAAGGCCGGGCCACGCGACGTGGGCGAAAGGAATTCCTTCACCAATCGGCGGGATGACACAGGTCAGGGACTTCTGCCGGCCGAACGATTCGCCGCCTTCAAAGTCGAAGACGCGGCCCAGCATCAGATCGCCGCCGTTGGATCGCGTATAGCCGGGTAGCGAGATGATGCCGGTGCAGGCGAATTGCGTGGGAACGATCAGCGGATTGTCGATCAGCATCTGCGACACATCGTGCAGGGCGTGGTAAGCGAGAATGCGGGGATACGCGGGGGCGAGATAAGCGTGGGGGTCATCATACGAAGTGGCGGCGGCGTAAAGTTCGCGCTGGTATTCGGCGGGTACATGGCTGGGCAACGTGAGGAGGTTGGTCCCCATCGCACGCAGCAGCGTCCAGCGTGCCCATTCCTCGGGGACGAGGAGATCCAATTGATCGAGCATTTCGTTTTCGATGCGCACGTCGATGGGCGAGGCGAGAGCGGCGAGCGCGGCGCCACGTTCCTCCGGAGTGCCCGCGACAGCCATCTCCCAGATGCCGGCTTGCCTGGAAGTGGAATGCCAGCGCATCCAGGAGTCGCCGGCTTGATAGGTGCCGGGGCTCACTTCTGTGGCAGTGAGAGGCACGATGACCGGATGAGCGGTGGGATGCTCTCGTCGCAAGAGCCACTCGGCGGCGACTGGTCCTGCGAGGAGGCATGTCAGAATGGCGACGAAGGCTGATGCTGCGCCGGCCGCGAGGCGATGAGTCCAGCGTCGATTGGCCGATGCCTCGGGAGATCGTGATGGGCGCCGGACGGCGGGTGTGACGATGAAGAGCGAGGCGAGATAGCCGCCGGAAACGCCGGCGACGAGGGTGATGCCGAGCCAGCGCATGGCGGGGTGGGAGGCGATGATCAGCGAGCCGGAGCCGACGATCGTTGTGAACGCGCACAGGAAATTGGCGGAGAGGCGGCTTGGGGGCGTGGATTCGCTCGCTTCTGGAGCCGCATCTTTGCCGCTCAACGACGGGCCGGACGTCGCGTAAATGCCGTAATCGACGGCGACTCCCAGCGTGAACAGGATCGGTACGAGCGAGAGCAGGTTGAGTCCGCCGCCAAAGATCTGGGCGCTTCCCAGGACCCAGACGAATCCGACCAGCATGCAGAGCATCACCAGCCACGCGCGACGGAGCCGGCGAAAATAAAGCCAGAGCGGGAGAAGAATGGCGAGGCAGCACCACGGGGCCAGGCGCTCCCCTTCAGCGCGGGATCGTTCGGTGGCGTCGAATGCGAGCATTTTTCCGGAGAGAATGATGGCGTCGGGAATTCGCAGCCGCAGTTCCTGCGCCCAGCCCGTTTCGAGACGCGGCGTTCGATCGGTGCGCATTTCGACGATGGTTGCCAGCGACACACCGTGGGTGGAGGAGTCGATGAAACCGGGGAAAAGGGCCACGGGTGATGTGCGGATGCGCTCTTCGGGAGATTCGCGGGAAATGTCGGCGATGCGTGTGGCGTATGGCGAAAAGCTCGCGGCCTTGAACCCGTTGGCGATCGCGGCGTCGGCGAGTGCGGACCGCAGCGCTGCAAGCCGCTCGGGCGTCCAGTAGGCCCGCCACAATGCAATGCGGGCGACGACCGTGCCTTGATCCGGCAATATGCCGTTGGGGCCGGCGGGGGAAATCACGCCCTGCACTTGCGTGTCGCGCACGAGATTCTCGCAATACTCGGCTGCGCGGGAACTGCCCGCGAGGGCGCTCTCTGCGGAATCACCCCGAGTGATCACGACCGCGCGGTCTCGCAGGTCGCCCCAGACTTTGAAGAACGCGTCTTCCTCAGCCCGCATTTCGGCGGAGGAGCCATCGAGGGAGCGGGGATCGGTGTTGAAGTGCACCTTGAGTGCCTGCAGACCGAGGCAGCAGGTGACCAGCGCGAACGCGACGAATCCGCACCACCCGATCGCGCACGACAAAGAATTCGGCCGGCTCGCTGCGGAACGATGAGATGCGGCAAGAACCCACGGGCCCAGGTAGACAGGCAGTATGAGGAAAGTCACCAGCCATATGCAGATCGTGGCGGCGGCAACGAAGAGACCGAGTGCGCGCAGGCCCGGCGATTCCGACAGTCCGAGCGCGGCAAAGCCCGTGACGCTGGTGGCGACCGACATGGAAATCGGCCCCATCATGCGGCGGGCGGCAATCGCGGAGATGCTCGGAAACCAGCCCCCCTTCGCGGCGGCGAGCCGCTTCATTTCAGAAATGATCTGGATGCCGTAATCGGTCGTCGATCCGCACAGCAAGCCGGAGAAGCCGAGCAGAAGCAGCGGCAGTTCCAGGTGAAATAGTCCCGCTAGTCCCAAAGCAATGCCGACCCCGACGGTTGCCGGGATGATGCAGAGCAACGCCGTGGAAAGGCGGCGGAAGTACAGCGCAATCGCCACGCCCACCGCGATTGTTCCGATGATCGAAACCCACATCACATCGCGCATCACCCGATGCGCGTTCTCGACGTAACCCCGATGGGCGCCGACCATCCAGACCCCGATCGGGTGGCCCGAGGCAAACTCTTTCTGCACGGCGTCAATCGCTGCGTGGGTAGCAAGGAGCGTCTTCTCGGCGGCTTTCTGATCAGACGGAAGCGAGCGCGGTTCAGCGACGATCATCGCATGAAGCGAGCTAGTGTCGTCACGCATCACAAGAATGCCATCCTGCATCGTGGCGGCTCGATTGTTCTGATCGCCGACGGGTGAGAGCTGCTGGAGCCGATGCGCGAGGATGCCGCCGATATCGAGCGGATCGCTCTTGGCCTGCGCCAGCAGAATTTCGCCGTCCGGATCTGCAAGCTTCGTGCGCACGGCGGCAAAGCGTTTCGTCAGGTAATCGCGGCTGGCGCGGAATTCGATTTCCTTTTGTTCCTCTTCAGTAAGCAGGGCCGGACCTTGTGACAACAGGTGCTGATAAGCCGCGGCCAGTTCCGGCGTCGACACGCCCGTCCACACGATGCCGAATTCACCTGTCGCCCGCAGCCTGTCGGCAAGTTCGCGAGTGGCGTTCAGAATGGTTGCGTCATCACTGCGTGAGAGCGCATGCACGTCGAGCCGGAGCTGCGTCGCAATTCCCGGCTGCTGCGAAGCGGCGGCGATATTCCGCACGTCCGCGGAATTGCTCGAAAAGAATTGCAGGATGTCCGCCTGCCAATGAATGCCCGCGGAAAGCCGCGAGAACAGCACGCCGAAAAGCAGCAGCAGGAGGGTGAGGATGATGCGGTGTCCGGCCCAGAATTGCGTCCACCCCGCCAGCATCTTGCCAATCCCATCCGGAGGACCGGCAGTTGACTGCTCCCCGCGCGAGCTCATGAATGGCCGCCCTCATGAACCAGCAGATCGCCGTCGGGCTTGAACACGCCCGGCGGAAGCTCGGCATTCGCTTTCACATCGAAAAACCAGTATTTCGTCGCATCATCCTGCTGGGTCAGAATCTCGATGTAATGAAGGGTGTGCTGAGTTCGGTCGATTCCGAGCGTGACGCGCTTCACTGATTTCGCAAGGTCCTTGTTCGAAGGCGTCAGGATGAACACATCGAAGTTCGATTCAGGATCCTTCGCTCCGGGCATCGCAGGCACCCCATCGCCGCGCGACACGCTGTACATGTCTTCGATTGCGGAAGCGTTTCCCGTGGCCCAACCGCCGAGTTGGCGCATGACCGCGGTGAGCCCGGGCCGCGAGGACTGGTTGGTTTTGGTCCAGTCGGTCTCGTGCTGGCTGCGCGCGTAGACCTTGCCGTCGGTCAGGATCAATTCGGAGATGTATGGCATTTCAGTGGAAAACCGGACCGCCCCTTCCTGGCCGTTCTCGCCCTTGCGAATCCAGACGCGGCCTCCGCTCTGCAGCGGCGTTTCGAGAGCGGCAAGGTCCTTTTCACAGAAGAAACGCAAGGAAAGCGTTCGCACATCCTTGAGGGCGCCCCAGTGCGAGGCCAGTTCTTTGGATGTCGGTTCCGGTGCCTCTCCCTGGCCCATCGCTGCAATCGCCAGGATCAACACCCCCACTCGGAGAGAAAATGCCATTCATCACCCTCTATCGGCCGCTGCGATTCGCGGAACTTCTGTTGCGGTATCGTCTCTCTGCTTTGCGCATCCGGTCACAGAGCGCCCGATTCCCGATACGCCTGGATGCCCTGCGCGACATCCGTAAACCGCGGCTTGTACCCAAGCACTTTCACGGTCTCGGTGATATCCGCTTCGGTGTGGTTCTGGAAAAAGGCGTATGGGTTTTCGATGTAATCGGGTTCCAACCTTGTCCCAAGGGCGGCGTTGAGTCCCGCGACGACTTCGTTGAAGGTGTGAGCCTTGCCGCAGCCGACGTTGAACACCGCGGCGAGCGGCGGGTGATCCGCCTTCATCGCCTGCACGTTGACCGCGACAACATCTTCAATCGAGACGAAATCGCGTTTCTGCTCGCCGGCGCGGAAAATCCGCGGACGCTCGCCGGCCTTCATCTGCTGGGCGAGTTGATAGATCATGGAGGCGAATTTGCCCTTGTGCGCTTCGCCGGCGCCGTACACGTTGAAATAGCGGAGGCCGATGATCGGGAGCTTGGTGTGCTCTTCCCCCCAGAGGTGGGCGAGGCGTTCCATTGCGAGCTTGGAGTAGCCGTAGACATTCAGGGGGCGGGGCGTATCGCTGAGCCGGTTTGGGGCGGGAAGGTTTCCGTAGACCGCAGCGCTCGAGGCCCAGATCACGCGGGAATTCCATCGGGCGGCCCACGCCAGCACGTGGCGGAATCCTTCGACATTATTCTGCATCATCTGCAACTGGTCGGTGACTGTGGTGTCGGTGATGGATGCTTCGTGAAAGATGACATCGCAGCGGGAGCAGGGCTCACGATCGCAGTCGCCGGAGATCACATCGCCCTTGAAATCGACGAGATTGGCGAAGGTCCCCGAGGTGAACTGGTCGAGCACCAGCACTTCGTGGCCGTCGCGTTCCAGCCGCTTGGCAATGGCCGATCCAATGAACCCGGCGCCGCCGGTGACAAGAATTCGCATGTTCCCTCCGCATTCGAATGAGGACCGCAAGCAGTATATCCGGAGCGTGGCCGGTGCGTCGCGGAGCCGATATATCATTTCAACAGATTGACCGGTGCGGTCATCGGTTCATGTCCCGGGACCAATCCTTCCCGCGACGCTTCACCACGAGGTTGAGGGCGGAATCGTGGCGAATCAGGACGTATCCGAGAAGCGCTCCTCCCAGATGCGCCGCCTGGCCGCCGGCATTTTCCCCGTGTGCAAAGACGGTATACGCGGCGAGCGCCACCATGAACCACGCGAAGTATTTCAGCGGCACTTCGAAGAAATAGACATAAATCAGGCGGCCCGGTTCGAGATACGCCGCGGCGAGCATCACGCCGAAGATGCCGGCAGATGCGCCGACCAGCGGCGTGTCCGCATGGGGCATGTAGCCGATTGGGGTCAGATAGCCGAGCGTCCACAGCGCGGTGTACATGAACGGTCCGGCGATGCCGCAGAGCAGATAAAAGAACGCATAGCGCCGGCGCCCGATGCGCCGCTCCACCAGTTCGCCGAAGATCCAGAGCCCGATCATATTCATCCCGAGGTGGAGAATCCCGGCGTGAACAAACTGGCAGGTGATGAGCCGCCAGGGCTGGTGGCCGCGGAATGCCGTGTCGATGGAGAAGTAGCAATACCGGGCGATTCCGATGCTTGCAGCGAGCCGGGGATCGGCTGCGAGGCCAATCGGGAAATGGTGGGCTGCGAGTTCCCTCGCCTTGGTCAGCCAGTCGGCGATGTAGACGGCGACGTTGAGCACGATGAGCCAGGTGGTGACGGACCACATGGGCAGTCGTCCCACGCCGCCGCGCTGGCGGGTGCGGATATAATCGCGGTCGTAAATGCCCATGGCGGAGTCTTTTATTCCCGATGAGTAGCGTCTGCAATGCGGAGTGCTGTTGCGCCCCGGAGAGACAGTGTAGACTGCGGATTGCAAATCGTGAACCCCTTCTCCGGAGCAAATTATGCGCGACCCGCGCCTCAATACCCTCGCCAGCGTTCTCGTCAATTATTCGACCGCCGTCAGGAAGGGTGACCTCGTGCGTATCGGCGGGGAGCTGCCCGGAATGCCGCTGATGGAAGCCATTTTTGAGGAGACGCTTCGCGCCGGGGGAAATCCGTTTTTTCAGCTCAGCTCCGACACGTCCGATGACGCATTCTTTCGTCTCGCCTCGGAAGAGCAGCTCGCATACGTGAACCCGGTCAACCAGTTCATGGTCGACAAGATCGACGTCTACTTCGGCATCTGGGCGGATGAAAACACCAAGTCGCGCTCGAATGTCGATCCGCAGAAGCAGTCCGTGGCTTCGCAGGCTCGCAAGCCGTTTCTGAAGCGGTTGCTCGATCGGGCGGCCAAGGGGGAGTTGCGCTGGACGGGGACGCAGTTTCCGACCAACGGCTCGGCGCAGGATGCCGAGATGTCGCTCTTCGAATACTCCGATTTCGTCTTCCGCGCGGGGCTTCTGCATCTGCCCGACCCGGTGGCCGCTTGGAAGAAGCTCTCGGAAAAGCAGCAGCGGCTGGCGGACTTCCTCAACGGCAAAGAGGAGGTGCGCGTCATCGGGAAGGAGACGGATATCCGGTTCGGCGTCCAGGGACGCAGGTGGGTCAACTGCGATGGGCACGAGAATTTTCCCGATGGCGAGGTGTTCACCGGGCCGATTGAAGATGCGACGGAGGGGACGATCCGCTACTCGTTCCCCGCGGTGCATCACGGGCGGGAAGTGCACGACATTGTCCTGACGTTCAAAGCGGGCAAGGTGGTGGACGCTCGGGCGACGAAGGGGGCGGACTTTTTGATGTCGATGATCGATCAGGATCCGGGGGCGCGGATTCTCGGAGAGTTCGCCATCGGCACGAATTTCGGGATTAAGAAATACACGAAGAATACGCTGTTCGACGAGAAGATCGGCGGGACGTGCCATGCGGCGCTCGGTGCGGCTTATCCGGAGACGGGCGGCAAGAACGATTCGGGGCTGCACTGGGACATGGTGTGCGATCTGCGCGCAGCCGACTGCAGAATCCTCGCGGATGGCGAAACAATTCTCGAGGCCGGACGCTTCACGCGCCAGGAGTGGCCGCAGCCGTGAGGGACGTGTTCATTTGGCCGCCGGCTGGGTAGCCGGTTCACCCTCCGCGAGCAGCGCTGCGACTTTTTCCTCGGTCCCTTCCCGCGCATCGACGTACCGCAGAATGCCTTTTTTGTCGATCAGAAACATCGTGGGTATCCCATCGACGTGCCACTGCTTGGCGAGCGGATGCCACTGATCCTCGCCGGTCTGGGTGCTCTCGCGGAGCTGCGTCCAGGGCATCTGCTTTTCCTTGGTGAAGGCGTTGACGATGTCATCCTGAACATCGCAATCGACGCCGACAATCTCCAGCCCCTTGGCGTGATAATCGTCGTAGAGCTTCTTTGTTCGCGGCAGCTCGGCGTTGCAGGGTCCGCACCAGGTCGCCCAGAAATCAACGAGCACCACTTTGCCTTTGAGGTCCTCGGAGGTGAATTTTCCACCGCTCGTCGTGCGACCGCTCACCGTCAGCGGCTTTCCAATCATCGTATGCTGAGCCGCCATTCCTTCGGCCTGCGCGACCAGGCCGCTCGCCGCTTCACCTTTCATATTCGTCTTCAGGACGTCCAGGACTTTCTTGGCTACGTCGTCATTCGCGGCGCCGAGCTGCATCATGGCGCCGAGCGTCTGGATGACGCCGGTATCGGTGGAGTTGGCCTTGGCAACGGCGGTGTAGTCGGCGAGCAGTTTGAGCTGGGCCGGGGCGTTCTTTGAGTTGGCCCACCAGCGCCCGAGCGCGAGCGACGACTGGGCCTGGACGCCGGCGGATGCGTCCTTGCCGCCGGCCTCCTTTTCCAGGAGTGTGATCGTGTCCACTTCGCCGAAGGTCACGAGGATCGCGTCAAACTCGTACTCCTGACCCCGGATGTTGGCCTGCGCCTCCGGATCGGCCTGCACGCTGGCCAGCTCGCCCAGAAGCGAGACCATTTTGCGAAGCAGTGGAACCGCCTTGGCGGCAATCGCTTTCCGAACAGTCTCGTCCAGGAATCCCATCCCCGGCATCACCTCCTGCAACTGAGCGCTGGTGGCACGCAGGTCCGCATCGATCTCCTTGACGCCGCGAGCGCTCTCCACCTTGGCGGCCGGGGCGCTGGCCGGCGTGGAGCCTGCCCCGCGGCCGATCGTTGGAATCAACGTGCCTCCCATCATGACCACCGCGAGGGCCAACACCGCTATCCGCCGGGTACGATTCATGGGATTCCTTTCGACAACGCTTCGACAACGCTTCGACGACGCTCAAGTTTCCGAGGCACCTGACATGCACACCAGGGTGATTGTAGACGATTTTGGGCCTGGAAACCCTTTCCAGCCAAATTCCGCGGCCGCGATGGCAGCAATTGCCGCTGAAATTCCACACGCCGCCCGGTACACTACCTGTTCGCCCATGTGGCCAGAGGATTACCGCGTTGCCAAACAATCCTGCCATCTCATTCAATTCCCGAACCACGCCGGCAGTGGTGCGCCCGTGCCGGGTTGGGCCGTTCACGCTCGCGATTCCGGCGATGCAGGCGGGGTTGGCGGGGTATTCCGATATGGCGATGCGGTGCGTGGCGCGGCGGCGCGGATGTCCGTACGCGGTAACGGAGGCATTGCTGGACCAGGTGCTGCTGCGCGGGGGCCGGGGGTTGGAGAAGGGGGCAGTGCTGTGTGATGAGGATCATCCCGTGGCGGGGCAGTTGATGGGATCGGAGCCCGAGGAGCTAGCGCGGGCTGCGAAGGTGCTGATCGAGTGCGGGTTCGATGTCATCGATTTGAATTTTGCGTGCCCGGTGCGGAAGGTGATGGGGCGGTGCCGCGGCGGGTATCTGCTGTCGGATCCCGAGACGGCGATTGCGATCATGCGGCGGGTGCGAGACGCGGTACCGGGATTACTGTCGATCAAGCTGCGGCGGGCGCTCAATGACACGACGCAGGCCGCGGAATGGTTTGACCAGGTGTTTGCGGAGGCGTGTGCGCTCGAGTTTGCGGCGATCGCGGTGCATGGGCGAACCGTGGAACAGAAGTACACGGGGTTGGCGGACTGGAATTTTCTGACCGGGTTGAAGCAGCGAACGCCGGCGGGGGTAACCCTGTTTGGGTCTGGGGATGTGTTCACGGCAGAGGATGCACTTCGCATGTACCAGACGACGGGGGTGGATGGGGTGTGGATTGCGCGGGGGGCAATTGGGAATCCGTGGATCTTCAATGAGTTTGCGGCGCTGCTGCGCGGGGAGCCGCTGCCAGCCCCCCCTACCATCCACGAGCAACGGCATGCACTGCTGGAGCATTTCCGGCTGGCGGTGGACATTTACGGCGAGGCGCTCGCGTCGCGGCAGATGCGGAAGATAGCGATCAAGTATTCAAAGCTGCATCCGAATGGACCGGTCGTGTGGCGGGAGTTTATTGCGGTGAAGAATCAGCGGGAGTGGGATGAGGTCATGGCGCGGCACTATGCCGTGGATGGGGCGGGGGTGCGGGTGGGATCGGTGCCCGATGCGGAAGATGTTTGCAAAGTTTCATGCGAGCCGGCGGCGTGAGACGGATGAATGGCCACGAACGACACGAAAAACACGAAAGGGTTTCTCTGGATTTGGGCATCTTTTCAGAAAGGGAAGAAATGGAAAAGGGATCGTTGTCGGATCGGGTTTTGGCGTGCGCGGTGAAGGTACATAAGAAACTTGGACCGGGGTTTTTGGAGAAGGTTTATGAGAATGCGCTGATGATTGAATTGCGGAAGGATGGACTTTTTGCGGAGCAGCAGAAGGGCGTTCCGGTCTACTATGAGGGGGAAATCGTTGGGGACTTTGTTGCGGATATCATCGTTGAGAATAAGCTGATCATCGAGCTGAAGGCGGTGAGCGCATTTTGCGGTGAGCACGCTGCATGCTGCATGAATTATTTGCGGGCGACGAATCATCCCGTTTGTCTGCTGCTCAATTTTGGAAAGACCACTCTGCAGATCAAGCGTTTTGTCGGTGAAAGCTATATCGATTCTCCGGAAACTATTTAGCCCCTTTCGTGTCTTTTGTGTCTTTCGTGGCCATTTATGCCGTCCATGCCGCAACGAGTTTTGATCATCAAGCCGAGTTCGCTGGGGGACGTGGCGACGGCGTTGCCGATGTTGTGTGACTTGCGACGCGCGTATCCAGGGGCGCGGATCGACTGGCTGGTGGCGCCGGCGTTTGCCGCGCTGGTGCGGGGGCATGATGCGGTCAATGAGGTGCTTTTGTTTGAGCGGCGGGAATTGGGGGCGTGGTGGTATTCGCCGGGGGCGCTGGGGAAGTTTCGGGATTTGAATCGGCGGCTGAGGGCGGGGAATTATGATTGCGTGGTGGATGCCCAGGGGCTTTTGCGGTCGGGGTATTTTGCTTGGGTGACCGGGGCGACGATGCGGATTGGGTTTGCCGATGCGCGCGAGGGCGGTGGAATGTTTTATACGCATCGGGTGGCGATTCGGCGGGAGGAGGCGATGGCGGTCGTGCGGATGCGGGCGCTGCTCGACCCGCTGGGGGTGCAGCATGATGGGGCGCCGGAGTATCGCGTGCCGCTGGGAGCGGAGGCGGTGGCGAAGGCGGCGGCGGTGGTGCCCGCGGGGGGGAGAGGCGCGATTGGGTTCATTCCGGGGAGCCGCGGGGAGGGGAAGCGGTGGTCGGCGGAGGGTTTTGCGCACGTGATTTCGGTGCTGGCGAAAGAGCATGCGGTGGTTCTGTTTGGATCGCCCGATGAGCGGGAGTTGTGCGAGGAGATCGTGCGGCGGTCGGGGAGTGCGGGGTGTGCGCGCGTGAACCTGGCGGGGAAGACGAACATTGCGGAGATGACGGCCGCGCTGGCGCGGTGCCGGTTGATTATCGGGAATGACACTGGACCGCTGCATGTGGCGGTGGCGCTGGGCAGGCCGATTCTGGGGTTGTATGGGAAGACGGATCCGCGATCGGTTGGGCCGTATGGACAACTCGAAAACGTCGTCCGGTTCACGCCTGATGCTCCGTGGCAGGCTACGGCCGACACGGTCATTGAGCGGGCCGCTTCACTCCTCGCGTCACCCGAGTCCAGCGGAGTTTGTTGATGCTCATCCTTGCTTCCGGTTCTCCGCGGCGTGCTGAACTGTTGAGACGCGCCAACATGTCGTTTGAGGTGCGCGTTTCGCCCGCCGAAGAGCCAGAGCATAGGCCGGAGTTGATTCCAACCGAGCTGTGGCCGGCGTGTCTGGCGTACATGAAGGCGGCGGCGGTGCAGAATACGCTGCGGCCGTCGGAGCGCGGCGCGATTATTCTGGCGGCGGATACGATTGTCGTGCACAACCATCGCATTCTGAACAAGGCACGCGATCGGCGCCACGCGCGGCAGATTCTGGCTTCCCTGTCGGGCAAGACCCATGACGTGATCACGGGGATTTGCCTGATGCGCGGGAAAGACGTCCGGCTTTCACGGGCGATCGCGACGTGCCGGTTTCGGAAGCTCTCGCCGGCGCGGCTGACGGCGTATCTCGACACAAACCTCTGGAAGGATAAGGCCGGAGCATATGGAATTCAGGATGATCATGATCCGTTTGTGACCCTTGTGGCTGGCGATATCACGACGGTGATCGGGCTGCCAGTCGCTTTGGTACAATCCGAGCTGGCAAGCTTTCCGAAGGAGTAGTGTGTGGATCATTCGACGCTGTCGGCAATTTCGGATCGCAGTCGGAGCGTTCGGTGGCGGACCGCACGGGGCGCCGTCGCGACCCTGCTGCTGATGGTTTCGGCCTGCACGGCGGATACCTCGGCGACGAAGCCGGCGCCGCCGGACGACATGCACTTCGATACGGTGAGCGCCACGATCAAGGGGGAGCGGGGGGGAAAGCCATTCACACTGGAAATCGCGGACACGGATGAGAAGCGGGAGCGGGGATTGATGTTTCGCAAATCCATGGCGGCGGATCACGGCATGATTTTCGTGTTCGACGTCGCCGATAATTATCGTTTCTGGATGAAGAACACGTGGATTCCGCTGGACATCATCTTCCTCGATTCGGCGGGCAAGGTCATTGAGATTGAGCCGCGCAAGGCGAAGGATGATACCGCCATGGGGCCCGACGAACCGGCGAAGTACGTGATCGAACTCAATGCCGGAACCGCGGAAACTATCGGTCTCAAGAAGGGGGATCCCATCGACATACCTGAGAAACTCCTTAAGCCGGGCGCCCACTCCGACGAAAAATAAGTGTGAGGCGTCACGTCTGGAGCCGTCCCGGTCCGCGCCCAGGTGCGGACAACGTGCGCGAAGCGTTTTATGCGCAGGGGAACAATTCAATATGGTTGCTCATGCTCCGCCAAGGATACTGGTTGTTGCGGATAATCTGCCCACCGATGCCGCCGGGTTGAGCCGCCTCCTGGCGCAGGCGGACTGGCGCTTCGTCATCACGACCATGCAGAACGCGCCGCAGGCGATCGGCGAACAGGACCTCGCGGCCGCAATTCTCTTCACGCCGCATACATACTACAACGGGCATCAGAAGGACCTGATCCGCGTGCTCGATGAGCTCGTGGAGCGGCAGATCGGGGCGATCATCCTCACGACATCCGGCGAGGATCTCGAGCTGGCCAACAAAATGATGTCCTCATCGGAAGGACTGATGGCGGTCCCGGCGACGTGCAACCGCGATGAACTGACGGGGCGGCTCGCGGGGCTGGCGGCGGCGCGGCCGATCATCGATCAACTCCAGCGCGAAAACCACATGCTGCGCAAGTTCGACAATGGGCTGAACCACCAGATCACACAGATCGATGAAGAGATGCGGCTGGCGGCGCGGCTCCAGGTGGACTTCCTGCCGCGGACGCTCCCCGCATTCAACAAGGTTTCCTTCAACGTCCTGTTCCGGCCCGCGTCGTATGTGTCGGGCGATATCTACGATGCGACCCGCGTCGATGAGGACCATGTCGCGTTCTTCATCGCCGATGCCGTCGGGCATGGCATGCCGGCGGCGCTGCTGACGATCTTCATCAAGCGCACGCTGCAGACAAAGGAAATCACCAAGGGCGGGTATCGGATCATTCCGCCGGACGAGGCCCTGGCGCACTTGAACAATGAACTGGTGACGCAGCAGTTGTCGTTGTGCCAGTTCGTGACAATGGCGTATGGCATTCTGAACACGAAGACCCTCGAGCTGCAGTGGGCCCGGGCGGGGCATCCGTTGCCCATGCACCTGCACGCGAATGGCAAGGCGGAAGAGCTCGATCTTGACGGCGCGCTCCTGGGCGTCTTTGAAAACGAGCAATTCCCGCTGCAGAAGGTGCAACTGCGTCCGGGCGATTCGATCCTGCTTTATTCCGACGGGTTTGAGTCGGCGTTCACGGATACAGGGGGCCGGGGGGGGGGGGGCGGGGTGATCAACGAGCGCTATCGCACGGAATTCGCCAAGCTGGCCGGGCCACGGCCGACGGAGCGGTTCAATGCCCTGGTCCAGCAGCTCGATCAGCAGGAAGGGTCGCTGCACCAGCGCGACGATCTGACGGCGCTGCTCCTCACGATCGCCGCGGAACCGGGTTGAAACGGCTGACAACTTGCACAACGATTCCCCTTTGGCGGTGCCGTCGCTTTATCGGTGATGTTCACAAAGTCATCCGGCACGCGGTTGTCATTCGGGGCGAGTTATTTCCTTGCGGAATATTGAATCCCTTCGAACCATTTGCGCCCAGTTGCACGGCGTTCGAGAGGCGCGGAAACTGCGCGATCGCTCTCTTCTTTCCCGCCGCTCCACCCGCCGCATCCTGCCAAAACACCCGCACCCGATACGAACAAAATATCAAAAAAAAAAGCCCCAACGATCCATTCAATCCCCTCACTTCTCGCCAAGCGCGCTTCTCCAACCTTCGGCAGCAATGTTTCTTGCAGCACGCCCGCTGGACGCATCTTTATCTGACCATTTCTTTGTCAACACCCAACGTGTTTCTTAACACAGTTGTACTGCAAACCAAATGCGATTCTTCCTCATTCCTTAACAGGAGCAGAGTACTTTATCTTGCTCAACCGTATCACTCCGCAACCCTCGTCAGAGGACTTCGCGGGCCTGGGGCTTGAAGTATCGAAATATCGGGACGACGGGACGCAGGGTCCCAGTTGATGTTTGAAGTACGCGTAGCCAGCCTATTGAGTTGATGTGAAGGCTTGCATCCGTCGACCCGTAGACCCCTTTTTTTGGAGCGTGCATGAAGGACCGCACACGCGCTTTTACCCTCATTGAATTGTTGGTAGTAGTTGCGATCATTGCGTTGTTGATTGGGATTCTGGTGCCGAGTTTGTCCGCAGCGCGGGACAAGGCACGGGCTGCCGTTTGCGGCACCAACATTCGTGCAATTTGTCAGGGCATGAACGTCTACGCCACCGATTGGGGTGCCTTCCCCGCGGCCTACTGGTACAAGGAGCAAGTCTACCCGGACCAGGGCCATTTGACCCCGGATGAGGGATACATTCACTGGTCCAGCTTTCTTTACAGCGGCTTCACCAACGATAACGGAGCCGCTTCCAACACCACCAACCTCACCGCGGTTGGTAAGCTCCCGGCCAAAGCGTTCATGTGCCCGGAATTTGCTTACGGTGGCCTGCCGCCGACCAATCCTGGCCCACGCGGCCAGCAGCTTCCTTCCGGATTCGTTTCACCTTACCCCAGCGTAACCGACGAACAGGCTCCCCTGATCGCCTACACCGTCAATGAAGCCGTCTGCGGGCGTAACAAATGGAAGGCTGGCGTTAGTTACGGCGGCGATCCCGTCGGTAATCGTCAGTACATCTTCGTCCGCCCCGCACAAGTCGAGGCGTCTTCCACCACGATCCTCGCCACCGAGTTCGCTCAGGATGCGACCCTTATCTCCTCCGATTCCGGCAGCGGCACCGGCACCAACGTCGTTAAAACCCATCGCCCTGTTCACGGATTCACCGCCATCAGTGGCGCCCCGAGCGACGGCGATCTCTACATCGGCAGTTTCAAATCCTCGGCGCCCGATATCTTCAAGGTCAAACCCAACCCAACAGGCACCGCTGGCGCCACCGTCTACGCTCAGTTGAAAGCCGAACAAGCACTTCCTGGCGCGAGTGGTGAGCGGCTCGACTGGGTCGGTCGTAACCACGGCGTCGGCTCCTGGAAAACCAAGAAGTCCAACTTCGGCTACGTCGACGGGCACGTCGAGCTTAAATCCATCTTCGACACCTTGGCTCCCAACTTCGAGTGGGGTGAGAGAGTCTTCAGCCTCCAGGCAGACGCCGCGAACTAAGCGGCCTCCGCCCGGCATGACGCACAGATCAATCCCTGTATCGACTGTCGTCACTGAAGTGAGTGCAGCGCAACAATTCCTGTTGTCGCCCGGTGAAATGTACGTCCCCGGGGCAGGATGGCTCTTGATTGCAAAAAGTGTATTACCTTTTTAGGAGAGGCGAAAATGCAAAAGTCACAGGCCCCCATTTCCACCCTGCTCTTGGCTGCGGCAGCCATGGCCGCGGCTACCCTCGGCGCATCCACCGTCCGCGCTGATGACACCGCCGGCTACGCCACCGTTTCTCTCAGCGGCTCCACCGCCATGAGAAACTTCACCACCGCTGCCGGCTCCACCTGGCTCACCCCGGGCCAGACCTTCACCATCTCCGGCACCGCCGCGAGCAACTCCACCAACGGCACCGCCCCTTATACCGGTCCCGCTTTTTCCTACACTGCCCCCAACAGCGACACCGCAACCTACCAGTTGGCCCCCAAGACCTATGAATCGCCCACTGGCACCGACGCTCTCCGCGTCGAATGGCACGAACAGGGCTCCGTCGAAGGCATCCAGGACCTCGTCGCCTCCCAGATCGGCTCGGGCGTGAACTGGACCGCCACCGGCGGCAACCCGATTTGGGTCAACCAGAACAAGTTCACCACCACCGGCTCCGCCAACGGCTGGACCATCACCAACCAAGACAACGTGCAAATGGCCGTTTCCGACGTTAACCACGTCCAGGGCTTCTCCATCGCCGGCACTCCCTCCTACAACGCCACCCCCACCACCGCCGGCTACGGCAAGGGCAACCCCGCTCTCAGCTCCACCCTCACGACGAGTGCAGATCTCTCCAACCTCACGAACGCGACCGGCACTCGCGCTGCCCTCGTTGATCAGTCCGCCTTGAACATGCCTTCCACCAAGTTCGGAACCGGCGACTGGAACACCGGCGGCCTCGCCAACGCTCAAAGCACCAAGGTCGCCGTCACCGCCACCCTCTTTACCGCCAACCCCGGCACCGGCCTCACCCAGCTCGACCGCACCGATGCCCAGTGGCTCCAGACCGCCAGCCGCCTCCAGAATGGCGCCACCTTTAACTTCACCTCGCGCGATGTCAACTCCGGCACCCGCAACGTCGCCGCCCTCAACACTGGCGTCGACCCCTCCTGGGCCGTCGGTAAGAATGACTCCGGCAACGGCTACCTCGCCAACGCCACCACCACCCAGATCAACCTCAATCCCAACGGCATCACCTTCTCCAACAAGTCCGCCGGCGGCGGTCAGCTCCGTCCCACCCTTCAGCTCAACCGCATGTCCATCGGCACCCTCGGCCTCTCCGACGCCATCGGCAGCGTCACTTCCACTGGCGCCAATGGCGCCACCCCCCTTCGCGCTCTTGCTTACTCCGACTCGACCGATGGCAGCAGCGCCTACGTCCAGGCCAGCCTCTCCAACATCACCGACGGCTCCTATGTGATCTGGCAGAACGAAACCTACGTCACCCTCAAGAACCCCACAGGTTACAACGCCGCCAACGGCACCTGGGCGTCCCAGACCGACGCCCAGACCGGCATCCTCGGCGACACCGTCGGCGCTGTCTCCCAGTACCGCACAAATGTTCTCTACGCCGCTAACCACGAAAATACCCTCACCGGCATCAACAATCCTGGAGACACTCTCCTCGCTCAAAGCTTCATCCCCGAACAGTACATGGTTGTCTCCAAGACCGTTGACGGCATCGGCACCACCTCCAGCAACTCCCAGTACGCTGGCGACCCGCCCCGCAACAACCTCCTCAGCTACGCCCCCTACGTTGCCAACTTCGCCACCACCAACACAGCCACCTCTGGCGTCGGCAGCATCTACGGCAAATACAGCGGCAGCACCTACGTCACCCCCGCTCAGGGCGACATTGCCATCTCCGCCACCAACTACCTCTTCGGCAACTTCAAACAGAACGGCACCCGCGACCTCAGCGCGGTTGAGTCGTCTCTCGCCGCCCTCAAGGCCTACAATGCCCTCCCCGGCGGCGCGGGCCAGTTCTTCAACACTGGCGACGCCAACAGCTCCAACATCACCTACACCGATGTCAACGGCGTTTCCCACACCATCACCAAGGGCGATGCCATCGTCATGGGCGACACCCTCTCCCGCGGCACCTTTGACGGCAAGGACCTCTTCAACCTCGCCCACGGCGCGGCCCTCTCCGACGCCTCCGGCACCGGCTACTCCAACGGCACCCTCACCACCGCCTCCGGCGCGACCCTCGGCGATCAGATCCGCAATGGCGTTCTCCGAAAGAACACCGCCCTCGATTACCTCCAGGCCAACACCGTCGCCGGCGATGCCATCCGCATCTCCGCTTCCCAGAACCTCACCAACGACCCCACCGGCAAAAACGCCTTCAATAAGTTCGACGTCAACCACGACGGCCTCATCAGCCGCGCCGACGCCCTCACCGTCGACTCCCTCCTCGGCAAGGACTTCTCCAACCTCAGCGACCAGCTCGGCGTCTCCCTCAAGGACAACAACGGCAATCAGCAGAGCATTGTCGATGCGGTCTTCACCGACGATCACACCACCGTCTCCCGCAGCGACCTCAACCTCATCACTGCGAGCCTGATCTCTGCCGGCTCGCTCACCGTCGGCGACGCCAACTTGGACGGTCACGTCGACCTCACCGACCTCTCGCTGGTCCTCAACAACTTCGGCGGCAACACCACCCACTGGTCGGCCGGCAACTTTGACGGCGCCGCAACCATCGACCTGACCGATCTGAGCGATGTGCTCAACAACTTCGGCACCAATACGTCCAGCGTTTCCGCCAGTGATGGCGCCATCGTCGCCACCGCCGTCCCGGAACCCGCTTCCCTCGGTCTCCTTGGAATCGCCGGCGTTCTCGTCCTGAACCGCCGTCGCCGCTCCTGCTAATCCGGCGATAGCATACGCCTACCGCGGACCGGACCCGTTTCAAGCCCCCAGGCGAACGGGTTCGGTCCGTTCTTTTTTTGCCTGACACATTTCCTGCGGCTATCGTGCGCATCATGTCCTCGCGGTTCATCGTCGCTTTGGTCGCCGGCTCGCTTTCCTTCGCGAGCTGCACAGAATCCCCGGGCCGGCGGGATTCCCACCTTCACCCCCCCACCGCACCTCCCGCTCCCATTCGCGTTCTCTTCATCGGGAACAGCCTCACCTACACCAACGACCTCCCCGGAATGCTCGAAAAAATGTCGGCCACGGAAGCACCTCCGCTGCATTGTGAAGCGGTCACCTTTCCCGGCGTCTCCCTGGCGTTCCATCGCTTCGTTCCCGCAGCCTCGCTTAAATTGAAATCGCACCCGTGGGATTTCGTCATCCTTCAGGACTACAGCACGCGACCGCTCGATCATCCCGAGGCGACAACAGCCTCCGTCCGCGCGTTCCTCGCTTCCATTCACGCCGCCGGCGCCAGGCCGATTCTTTTCGAAAACTGGACGCGCCGAAACCGTGTCGATGCGTTCCCGCTGCTGCAAGCGCATTACGACCAAATCAGCCGGAATACCGGCGTGCCGCTCGCGCGAATCGGTGAAGCGTGGGATCTGGCGCGCCGGCAACTGCCCTGGTTCGCGCCGTACGTCGACGAACGCCACCCCTCTCGGATGGGTAGCTACCTTGCCGCATGCGTGCTCTTCGAGTCTCTTTACTCCCGCCCGCCCACCACCGCCTTTCTTCCCCGCGGGTTGCCGCAGCAACAGGCCGCCGCGCTCGCAAATATTGCAACGTCGCTCCCGCCCGCCCCCCCCTCCCCCCCCCGGCTCACGACAACCACTTCCAGATGATGATCGTGTCCATGGCGACCGCAAATCCCACCACGATCGCCAGCCTCATCCACACCCGCCGCCAGGCGCGAAATTCAAACGACAACTCCGGCGCATCCGGGGAAGGCACGGCATCGTACGCATGATCCAGCGCCCACTCGCGAATCGCGCACGCGATCAGCAATTGCGCATCGAACGGCCGAATCCCCAAACCCTCCGCCTCCGCCGCGAGACGCTTCCGATCGTCCAGCCGTATGATCCCGGCAGCGACGCAGTCATACGCCGCCTGCGAAAACCGTTCCGCTGTGCTTTGCTCATACCGGCTTAGCGCCCGCGCCAGGCTTGGCCAGCGCTCGGCGAGAATGCCCGCTCTGGGCCCAGGCCCAGCAGAGGCGGCATTCGCCGAATTCTGCATTCGCTCAATGCTTCCTGCCGATGAAATTGACAGCGCCGATGCTTCCATACCGCTTTGCTTCCTGCTTTCTCCACAGGTATTGTAACTCCAACTTTTTCCCGTGACGGCCGCGCCAGCCGCCGAAGTCGACTTACCCGCCGGCGCGTCGATTGCACCGGTTGTGCGGAATGTTGCCTTTTTGCATCAACCCCGGGACGACACCTGGACCTCACTCTACAACTGTGCACGCGGCCACGCTTGCGTCGTCGCGAACCGCACATATTCCTCATTGCACGCCCCTGCGAATCACTCCACCGATTGCCGTCCACCCGGCGATGATTTGCAGCCGCTTCTGGAGTCTTACCTGATGCTAAACCCTCCTTCCCCCGCCGCCACCCCGCGCCGCACCCGCACCCCCCGGTTCCGACGCCGCACCTGGTTCGGCGTCGGCCTGCTGCTCGGGGCCGTCGTGCTGCTCATCTGTTACTGTCTCGCGCGGTCCACCCCCTCTTGGTATCAGCCGCTTAATGCCAATGCGAATGATGTGATCGACGATGCGGACGTTGCCCAGAACAAGCTCCGGTTCGAGATTCACAACACGATGGAGCGCGTGCCGCTCGGTCCGCAGCAATGGAAAATCACGCAGCACCAGGTGGACAGCCTCCTCGCCATCCGTTTTTCGCCCGCCGCGGACAATCCCGCGACAAAGGCCGCCCCGCCGCAGGAACCCCTCGCCTCCTCCCCATTTGTCCTCTTCACCCCCGGCGAGGTCACCGTGGGCGTCCGCTCTCCCAAAATCCCCGGCAGCGATCCCGCCGGCGGCCTGCTCAGCGTGTCGTTCTCCGTGGAGACCTCCACCGCTCCCGACGGCTCCCCGATGGGCGCCATCCACATCGGCAGCGCTCACATCGGGCTTCTCCCAATTCCCCGATCGATCGTGCAGAGCAAACTCCAGTCGATGGTGCCGGGCATTGCGGCAGTCGCACAACAGACTATGACCTATCAACTCGGCGTGCGCGACGCCTCCGCACTCATGCCCCAGGTGGAAACCGCCATTCGCGCCATCGCCAACGGCGAGCCGTTCCCTCTCCATTTCCGCTACGACCGCCGCGAAGTCGTGATTCAGGAAATCCGCGTCGACGACGGCCTTCTCACCATCACATTCGTCCCCCCCACCCCCGCCGGCATCCGGCCCCGTTGACGTTTCATTCAACAACTCTGCTCCCGACAACGCTTGCGTCGTCGCGAACCCCTCACACAACATTTCTGCCCCCGCATACGCTTGCGTCGTCGCGAACCCCGCATATAACTCATTGCACAACACTAACCGGAACCCCCATGGACCGCACCGAAATCCTGAAAATCCTCGCCTCCGCCGGACTCCGCCCCCAGCACCAGTTCGGCCAGAATTTCATGATCGACCAGAACATCCTCGCCGCCATCGCCGACGCCGGCGACATCGGACCCGATGATGTGATCCTCGAAGTCGGCCCCGGCGTCGGCAACCTCACCCGCCAGCTCGCCAGCCGCGCCCACAACGGCGCCGTTCTCGCCGTCGACATCGACTACAAACTCATGCCCGCCGCCCAGCGTTACCACGCCGCACTCACCAACGTCACATGGATCAACACCGACGTCCTCGCCGGCAAACACGAAGTCGAGCAGGCCGTCCTCGCCAAACTGCGAGAGCTTCGTGCGCACCATCCCGCCGGACAACTCAAACTCGTCAGCAACCTCCCCTACAACGCCGCCAGCCCTCTCATCGCCGAACTCCTTGTCGAAATGTGGCGCGAACAAAGTCGCGCCAGCGCTCCGCGATCACATACCCCAGACCCCATACCCCAGACCCTCTTTTTCTCTCGTCTCGCCTTCACAGTCCAGCACGAAGTCGCCCTCCGCATGGCCGCCCACTCCGGCACGCGCGACTACGGCCCCCTGGGCATCCTCATTCAGGCCATGAGCAACGTCGAAATCATCCGGAGAATCCCCGCCGGCGCATTCTGGCCGCCGCCCAAAATCCAATCCGCACTCGTCGTCGTCAAACCCGTCGCCGAAAAAATCGCCCGCATCCACGACGCCCTCGCCCTCCAGTCGCTCCTCCAGGGAATCTTCTCCCACCGCCGCCAAACCCTCGGCAACGCCCTGAAACATCACCTCGGCGAGCGCTGGACCGACCTGAAAACACAAATCACAAATGCCGGCTTCGATCTGCAAAAACGCGGCGAAGAACTCCCCATCGAAGCATTCCTCAAACTCGCCGAAATCACCACCCCCAACCCTCCCCCCAACTAACCCCTTCGTGTTCCTTCGTGCTCTTTGTGCCCTTTGTGCTTAACCCCCGTCCCTCACGGCGAAAAATGCGGAGGATTCGCCGCCGCCTCACCGGCCGCCAGCTTCGCCACCACCCCCTCCAGAATCTCCGCCGCCTCGCTCATCCGACCCACCCCCACCGTCCGGCACGCCTGCCACCCTTCCCCCGGCCCAATAAACTGCACCCCATCCTCAAACACCCGCTTCGCATTCCGCTGCGTCGCCGGATGATCCCACATCCCCTCATTCATCGCCGGCGCAATCACCACCCGCTTCGGATCCGCCGCCAGCAACAGCACGCTCACCAGCTCATCCGCAATCCCATTCGCCATCTTCGCCAGCATGTTCCCCGTGCACGGCGCCACCAGTATCAAATCAGAATGCTGCGCCAACCGGATATGCTGCGGATCTCGTCCCCCCATCGGCGTCCACAAATCCGTATACACCGGATTCGCCGTCAACGCCTGAAACGTCGTCGCCCCCACAAAATGCAGCGCCTCCGCCGTCATCGCCACCGTCACACTCGCCCCCGCCTGCGCCAGCTTCGACACCACCTCGCACACCTTGTACGCCGCAATGCCGCCGCACACGCAGACAAGAACCGATCGGCCCGAGAGATTCTGAGATTCTGACTTCATGCCCCTATTGTAGCGGAGTTAATTGGGTTAAATAAGTTAATTGAGTTAAATGGGACGTGTGCACGCACAGGTGCATTCGAAGTTCCAATTAACTCAATTAACCCAATTAACCCAATTACCGGGAGCCCCCCATGCCCCGCTGCCCCTGGGCCAAAACCGATATCTACGAAACCTACCACGACACCGAGTGGGGCGTCCCCGTCCACGACGAACGCCTCCTCTTCGAATTCCTCATCCTCGAAGGCGCCCAGGCAGGCCTCTCCTGGCTCACCATCCTCCGCAAGCGCGACGCCTACCGCAAAGCCTTCCACCTCTTCGACCCCGCCAAAGTCGCCCGCTACACCCCCAATGACATCGCCCGCCTGCTCGCCAACGAAGGTATCGTCCGCAACAAACTCAAAATCGCCTCCGCCATCCAAAACGCCAAAGCCTTCCTCAAAGTCCAGAACGACTTCGGCTCCTTCGACGCCTACATCTGGCGCTTCGTCGACAACACCCCCATCCAAAACCACTGGCAATCCCTCAAACAAATCCCCCCCCGCACTCCCCTCTCCGACACCATCAGCAAAGACCTCCGCCAGCGCGGCTTCAACTTCGTCGGCTCCACCATCTGCTACGCCCACATGCAGGCCACCGGCATGGTCAACGACCACCTCACCACCTGCCCCCGCCACGCCGAACTAAGCAAATAAAAAAAAAGAGAGAGACCAGACATAATCCGGTCTCCCTCAAAAAATCAACTCTTCGTGGTCCTTCGTGCCTTCGTGCTCTTGGTGTTTAACGTCGTCGGGGAAGGGGGGGGGAGCCTCAAGCCTCTTCGCCAAGCGCCTTCCCAGCCTCGACAATCCCCGGGCTCTTCTCCCGATCGATCCCGATCTTCCCCTGCAGAATCTCATCAATAATCACTTCCAGATCCCCACGCCCCTGGCGTTCCACCAGCGGCCGCGCCCCCTGGATCAGCTCCACCATCCGATGCTGCACCAGCGCACACAGCTTAAACCGCCCACCCATCTTGTGCACAATTTCGTCGCTCTTGAGTGCTTCAATCATTCTTATCAGCTCCAACTGGTTTCAAAAAAGCTTGTTCTGCTCGTCGTGCCGGAAGCGTTTGATCGCCCGCCGGATCGTTTCAACCGTTTTCTCCACGCCGTTGTCCTCGTTCACCACCATCAGGTCGTAAACGCCGCTGGCCTCCGCGGTCCGAATCTCCTGCTGAGCCTCGGTGAAGCGCCGCATGATCGTCGCCTCATCGTCGCGCCCGCGTTCCCGCAGCCGCTTCAGCAAATCCTTTTCCGAGGGCGGAAGAATAAAGACCCCCATCGCCCGGGGAAAGTCCTTATGCACCTGGATGGCGCCCTGCACATCGATCTCAAGCAGGATCAACCGCTTCGCCGCCAGGCCCTCTTCCACGGGACGACGCAGCGTCCCGTACCAATTGCCGAACACATAAGCATACTCAAGAAACTCCCCCGCCTCAAGCAATCGACGAAATTCTTTCTCATCTACGAATTCATACCGCTTCCCGAATGCATCCTGTGGCTTCCCCACACGAGTCGTCGCCGATACCGCAAACTCCGCCGGCAACTCCGTCGCCAGCCGTCGGCACACCGTCGATTTCCCCACCCCGGAGGGTCCCGAAACAAATATTAAAAGCCCGTCTTCGGCCACGTGTTACATCCCGTCCTGATCCACAAAGGGCCGCAAGTATACGCGATCCCGCCGCACGATCCTAGCACTTTGGCATTGTTTCAACTTCAAGTTGGAGTATATGATGAATCCCATTACGAGGTGCACAATGTCCGTCACAATCGACCTCCCTTCCGAAGTGGAACAGCGCCTCCGCGCCCAATGCCCCAACCTCGACGCCGAGGCCAAGGAAGCGATGCTCGTGGAACTCTATCGGCAGGAGAAACTCTCGCATCACGAACTTTCGCAGGCCTTGGGCCTGAGCCGTTTCGAAACCGATGGCTTGCTCAAAATGCATAACGTGACCGAAGATTTGCCCACCAACGATGAACTTGAGGCAGCCCTCGCGCACATGCGATCGCTGACAGGCAAGTGATCGTCGTCTCTGACACTCGCACCGCGGCCCAACCTACACCCCCGCCCCCACCCTCTCCACCTCCCTCACCTGCGTCCGCACAACCGCCCCAACCACCACCAGCCCCGTGCACACCGTAATCGCCACTATCAGCCCCGCCGACACCACCGCATTCACCCAACCCGCCCCACTCATCTGCCCCACATACCGCTTCACCAATATCACCGCCGCACTCCCCGTCGTCGCCACCACAAAACACATCGGCACCACCGTCACCCACCAATACCGCCCCTTCCCACCGCGCACCAACGCCACCGTCGCCACCGCCAACGCCATCACCGCCAGCATCTGATTCGCGATCCCAAACATCGGCCAGATCGCTTCCATCGCCTGCGAATCAATAAAATACCACCACCCCCCCACCATCAACCCCGTCGCCAGAATCGCCGATGGCCACCAATCCGTCTGCCCCAGCTTCGGATGCACCCACTTCCCCATCGTCTCCTGCAGCAAAAACCGCCCCACCCGCGTCCCCGCATCAATCGTCGTCAAAATAAACAACGCCTCAAACATGATCGCAAAGTGATACCAGTACTTCATCATCCCCTCCATCCACTCCACGCCCGACGACGTCGCCCCCAGTATCTTCCGCGCTGCATCATCAAAAATCTTCGCCATCCCCACCGCCAGCGTCACGCCTCCGCCAGTCCGCCCACGCAGATTCTCCCCCACCGTCGTCTCCACCGCCGACAGCGGCTCCACCATCTTCTCCCCCGGCGCCGGCAAATCGCTCTTCGCCAGCTCCGCAATCTCATGCTGATACGCCGGCAACCCCGCCAGTTTCACCGGATCCGTATTCATCGCGTAATAATGCCCGCTCGGCAGACTGCACGCCGCGATCAACGCCACGATCCCCACCAGCCCCTCCAGCAGCATCGCCCCATACCCGATCGTCCGCGCATCCGTCTCCTTATCGATCATCTTCGGCGTCGTCCCCGAACTCACCAACGCATGAAACCCCGATATCGCCCCGCACATGATCGTGATGAACACAAACGGAAAAATCGCCCCCGGCACCACCGGCCCACCACTCAAAAACGCCGTGTTGATCGCCGGCGCCTGCAACGTCGGCCGCGCCAATATCACCCCCACCACCAACAGCCCCACCGTCCCTATCTTCAAAAAGCTCGACAAATAATCCCGCGGCAACAACAACACCGACACCGGCAATATGCTCGCCACAAACCCGTACACCGCCATCGACGCCGCCACACCCCACTCCGGCAAATCAAAGTACGGCTGAAACACGTTCAACACGCTCCCCCCCTCATCCACCGAGCCCCCCAGCCACACCGCTCCCAGCACCAATATCCCCCCCACGATCGACGCCTCCACAATCCGCCCCTTCCGCAGCCGCGTCATGTAATACCCAATGAACAGCGCCACCGGAATCGTCATGGCAATCGTGAACGTCCCCCACGTCGACCCCGCCAGATACACATCCGCCTGCGCCTCCGCCGGTATCTCGATCCGCTCCCCCAGGTGATGCCCCACCTTCTGCTGCTCGTCCATGTTCTCGAACGGATCAAACACCGGCGCCGGCGCACTCGCATCCCTCGGATGCGCCTCAATCTCCATCTGCCGCCCCAACTCCTCCTCCGTCTTGTCCGGCCGCACAATCTTCGTCCCCGCCGGAATCCGATACACCACCACATTGCTGTACTCGTTCCGCGGCAGAATCGGCAGCCCCTTCGCCGCCACAAAACTCGTCCCCGGCCCATACACAATCGTATGACTCCCCAGCGCCTTCACAATCACCTTCCCCAGCCCCGCCAGCGCAATCACCAGCACAAAAATAATCCCCACCGTCGCCGCCCCTCCCGCCACCGGACCAATCTCCATGTACGCAATCTGCGCCAACGACTTCCCCCCGCGCCTCACCGACAACACCAGCACCACAAAATCCTGCACCGCCCCCGCCAGACACACCCCAATCAATATCCACAGCAACCCCGGCAAAAAACCATACTGCGCCGCCAGCACCGGCCCGATCAACGGCCCAGCCCCCGATATCGCCGCAAAATGATGCCCAAACAGCACCCACTTGTTCGTCGCATCATAATTCTGCCCATCCCGCATCGCATGCGCCGGCGTCACCCGCCCCGCATCCAGCGCCAACACCTTCGCCGCAATAAACGCACTGTAATACCGATACGCAATCGCCAGCACCAGCAGCACCGCGATCATCAACACCATCCCGTTGTGCAAATTCGCCGTCAAAAATTCCATAGCGCTTCCCGCTCACCAATAAGTCCAATAAATAAATGCTACCGCATACCTTAATCCCGCACCCCGCATGTTGACCACCCCCCATCCAACAATTGCTCCCCCACCCACGCTTGCGTCCGTCGCAAACCCCTCCCCCAACACCACCCATGACCATCAACCCCACATCACGCCGTCCCCGCTCCTCCAACCGCCACCCGCTTTCTT
>Ga0335069_10001253_pt1 | contig 41025 bp, 31 predicted proteins | sample Lox_Sample_11_FD_206714 | JGI IMG/M metagenome (GOLD analysis project Ga0335069, IMG submission 206714) | Soil microbial communities from Loxahatchee National Wildlife Refuge, Florida, United States - Lox_Sample_1.1 | ecosystem: Environmental > Terrestrial > Soil > Wetlands | place: USA...
ATGAGAATGGCGCTGCTGTCCACCGAGAGGCCGCCGAAGGTGGATTTGTTCAGGAGGCTGTTGTCCAGGAGCGCCATGGTGACGTTGGCGGGAAGAGCCGTCGAAGAATAGATGCCGGCATTGTGGGTCTTGCCGTAGTTGATCTGATCCTGCAGGGTGGCGATGGTGGTGGCGCGGGAGAGGGTGTTGTCTTCGATGATCAGCTTATTGTTGGTGAGATCCAGGGCGCCGGTCCAGGCGTTGGCGCCGCCGGTCAGGACCAGCGCGTTGACTTTGGTGGTGCCGGTGGAGGAGCCGTTCGACCGGATCTGTACCGAACCACCGATGGAGAGGGAGTTGAGGGTGATGCCATCGGAAATCAGAAACGCGCCCGACACCACCGAGAGATTGCCGGCTCCGGAAATGCCGGCCGTTGAACTGTAGTTGTTGGGGGCAGTGGTGCCGGTGGCGGGGCTTAACTGCAGGGTCCCTGCAGCAACAACGGTGGGCGACGTAGTGGAGTAGCTCTTGGTCAGCACGAGGGTGCCGGCTCCGGTTTTGGTGAGCCCCCCGCCTGAGAGGACGCCAGCGGTGGTAAAGGTGTTGGCCGGGTCAACGATGTCGAAGCCGCCGCCGGTGTTGGTCCAATAGATGGGGCGGGCGGTGGAATTGTCAGCGGAGCCGGTGATGCCGAGGGTTCCGCCGTCGAACGTGAGCGACTGGGTGGGGTCGCCGAGGAACGCATCAGAAGCGACAGAAAGCTCACCACCGGCGAGGGTGATGCCACCGCTGAGGGTGTTGTTAGCGGTGAGGGTGAGGGTACCGCCTGTGAGTACGAGAAGTCCCTGGAAGGTGCCATCCTGAAGGATGCCGCCATATGTTCCGCCGTTGATAACGACGAGGGTGGTGGCGTTCAGCGTCATGTTGCTGACGCCGTTGAGGGAGGAGACGGTTTCCGTTTGGACGGGCGCCTGGGTGACGTCGAGTTGTATGGTACCGGAAAAGCTGGAAGTGCTGGAGTCAAGGTAGTATTGCCACGTTCCCAAGGGCCCCGTAAGAATTGGCTGATTCGCCAAATTGGCATTGGCATCGTAGTGGATTGGTGCTTCAAGAACGGCCTGCGTGTACGTGTCGCCGGCGAGAGTTGGGCTGACTGACGCCACGGCGATGTAATAGGTTCCGGCGGGGAGCGTCTGGTAGCGGTTCCAGGTCGAGGCGGGGCCAATGCGCGCGTAGTCGGAATAACGCCAGCCGGGCTGCGAACGGGGTTGGTTGTTGGAGTCGAGGACGGGGTTTCCGTTGTTGTCGAGCATGATGGGGCTCAGTGCGGTGGACCAAACGTGATACTCGTTGAGATTCGTGGGGTAATACGGCTGGTAATACTTTTGGGAATTACCTTCATTCCCAGGAGCTGCCCAACCGGTAAAGTAGGTTGTGGAATTCGGATCGGCAGACCAGTGAGGATTGGTCGAAGTGGTGGGTGCAAGATAGAACTGGGAGAGTTCTTCCGGGGTGTACTGGTTGACACCGAGCGTGGTATTGCTGGCACCAGTGCCCTTGTCGTTGCTGAAGGTGGGATAGATGGCCATGGGGTCGCCGTTGAGATTCACTGTGTTTTTTGAGAGAGCCACGAGTGATCCGGAGGAGGTGTAGACGGCGACCTGAGTTTCGTTGGTGGAAGGGAGGAAGTAACCGCCGCCGCCGCCGGTGGTGATGTTGGAGTTGAGGGTGTCAAAGCGCACGGCAGTCTGACCATCACTCACATATTTGTACCAGACGACATCGGGACCTTGCACGAAGGTATTGAAATTGAAGCCGATGTCAGCGGAATAGGATTGCACCTGGTTGTAATTTGTGCCGATGGTCGCCTGGTAGGTGTTGACAGGGTCGGCGGTTGTGGGCGGGGGAAAGGCAAAAGTCGGAACTGCCCCAGTCACAGCCGCGGCGAATACTGCACTCAACTTAAGTCTGTCCATATTTCCTCCCAACGAACTGGCCCGGAAATAATCACGACCTGATCGGTTGACTTTAACTAGCGCGTTGTTAAAGTACAAGGTGCAATTGCGGAAACAGTTGGAAGCGTCAGGATTCGTAGGAATGTTCCTGGGAATGTTCTAATGTCCGCGAGACGATCCATTTCGCTGCGCTCTTCGAACTGCGGATTTACCCTTATTGAACTGTTGGTGGTAGTGTCCATTATAACGCTGCTGCTGGCTATCCTTTTGCCGGCGCTGGGGCGCGCCAGGGCGGTCTCTCGAGACGCAGCGTGTGCATCGAACGTGCGGCAGATCTCCGTTGGGTTATTCTCTTACGCTACGTCCTGGGGCAATACTCTTCCCCCGGCTCAGGAACTCACGCCGGTGAATGGCGCAACGCCGACCTGGCATCTGAGGATATGGGATTTCATAATGAACCGTCCATATGATCCAGCGGATGTGCCGGCCCCGTGTAATTATCTCACCAAGACAGCCTTCGAATGCCCGGCAGCGGATCTAAAAAGCAAATTGGGTCTGGGGGGTTATGTCACCACGGATCATCGATCCAACGGATATGCATTGAACATCTCCACGCCGGGGGTAAACCCGAACTCGGGGGCCATGCTCGCGCTTCATGCAGTGCCAAATGTGGATCAGGATGAAGTTGTACGATCCTATCAATACAAGAAAATCAATCTTATCAGGAATCCGGCGCAAACCATGGTGTTGACGGATGCCCAGGGCTTTTATGTGGAGTACTACGATAGGGGGGCGTCACTGAATCAGATCAGCGCTTTGGGAGTGAGTGCGTGGGCCGGAAGAATGCTGGATGCGGTGGGCCGGCACGGCAAAGACCAGGACGCATGGAATATGGCCTTCTTCGACGGCAGCGCCCGTTTGCTGCATTTTAAGGATGTTCCAGGGGCTCCGGCGAACCGATACAACTTGGGCTCAGGCGGAAGACTGAACCCGGATGATCTATTGACTGCAACGGATGTTAGTGCGGACACCAAGATCTTCTGGATAGGTCAAACGCCTTGAGTCGGGTCAATCCTTCATCCGCGCCAAGCCGATGACGGCTCGGGCCTTGTTGATTTCAGCGTCACATGGGGTTCCATGAACTGCTCAAACAACTGGATTCGTGGCCGCTGTTTCCTTCTTGCATTGGCACTTGTGCTTTTCTACGTGGGAATCAGAGTAACTCGAGGCCAGATGGCTGACGGCGCGAGTCCGGTGGCGCTTCACGCGGAGATCAGCAATGATCCACTGGTTCAGGGAGGAACCGCCCGGATTGTCGTGCGGATTGTTGTCGACAATCCGTTTCACGTGCAAAGCGCGCATCCGAACGATGAGTATTTAATTCCGACGTCGGTGGAGGTCAGCGGGCCAGCGGCGATTTGCGCTGGCGCCGTGCGCTATCCGGTGGCGACGGAAACTGCCCCTCCGCCGGGGAGCACGGATAAGCCTCTGTCAGTTTATCAAAACCGCGTGTACGTGATGGTGCCGTTGACGATCGATCAAAACGCGCCGGTGGGTCCTGGGAAGATCACCGTGACGGTGACGACCCAGGCATGCAACGCGGACGCATGCAACCCACCGGAAACGAAAAAGATTGAGATCCCCGTCACCGTCGCGGCGGCGGGAACGGCGACCAAAACCAAAGACCCGGCGTTTTTCGCGGCCGCTGATAAACAGAAATTCATGGAGCCGACGATCGCTCCAGCGCCGGCAACTCAAGTGGTGAGCGAGCCCGCAAGACGGGCGGCGGCCGCCACGGGGACGGCGAAGGAACCCAAGTGACGCTCCTCTCCAGCAGCGAACAGGTCGCTCTAATCAAGGAGAGGGCAGGCGCCGACATCGCGGCAGCACCCGCTCCAGAAACGACAGTGCTTTCCGATACGCCGACGAACCAGTGGGATACCTTCAACGTGGCGCTGATGGATGCCGCGCCGAAAGAAGGCCGGCCGGTCGTGATTGATTGTACTGCGGACTGGTGCATCAATTTCCGGAATACGGTTACACTTCGTCCCGAGTGGTTGCGGAATTGAAAAACGCCCGACCCGACGGCAAATAGTGCAGTTGAGTGCTGCTTTCATCCTTCCATGAATCAGATCATAATTGTCTTTGGCGCAAGGTTCGCCAGAGAGTAAGGTGGCCATAGCGTATTTAGCCCCTTATTAAGAAGAGAAGAAATAATGCGGCGAGGTCGTTGCCTGCCCGCAACGCCGGAGTGGATCTCTTGCAAGTATCAGCGAAATCGGACTACGCATTACGTGCGTTAGTGCACTTGGCGCGGAACTACAGAGGTGACGAGTCAGAGCCCGTATCAATCCGCGTGCTCGCGGAATCAAACGACATTCCCAAGCGGTTTCTTGAGCACATCATGATCGAAATGCGCAAGAAGGGATGGGTGCGGCCACTCGCCGGACGCACCGGAGGATTCGTGCTGAGCATGCCTCCTGAAGAGATCACGATGGCCCAGGTCATTCGTTTCTTCGACGGAGCACTGGCGCCGATCGATTGCGTCTCGGTTCAACGGTATCGCTGTTGTTCTCAGCAGGGGACTTGCGGATTTCGACGGATCTTCTTGGATATCCGCAATTACGCCGCCGAACGTTTGGAGCGGGCAACTCTGCGATCTGTGGCCGGCAGTCCTGCGGTGTCGGAATTGCAAATACTCCCAGACGCATTCAAACATAGTGAAGGCATCTGAATTCGCGCAAACCTGCAAAAAAGAAAAGAGCGTGCGTCGAATAACCCCGACGAACGCTCTTTTTTGTCAGTCGCAGACATTACCGTGAATTGCCGCGGCGACGCGAGATCAACACCATAGCGCCTCCGGCCAGCAACGCGAGTGTCGTGGGTTCCGGCGTGACGGCAAAGCCCGACCCAGTGAGGGTGATGGTGGAACCGGCGGCAGTGAAACTGGTGTTCGTCAGCAATCCCGCCGTTCCTGACGTGATTGTCCAGGCGATCTGCGGATCGGCGGCAAGCACCGCGTCACCCGTAACCGGCGTAAACACGCCGGCGGTTCCGGTCAAAGCGAAAATGTTCTGCGCTGCAGCGTTCTCAGGATAGCCGCCGACATTGGCGATACCAATATAGTAAATGCCAGGCAAAGTGAGACCGGCGTTTGCGCCGGTGATCGCGTCTGAGGCACCGCCGATCGAAGCGGCCAGGGCCGTCCCGTTTGATGAGAAGAGTGCGAGCACAAGACTGGTACTGGGAATCGACGCACTGAAGCTGGCTGGATTCGTGATGCTGATCTTGTAAAGGTTCGCATCCGTGCCGCTAAAGAGGTGGGACGAGATCGTCGTCAGCGGGCTGCTATCAACCAAATTGGTTGTCACAGCGGCATTCGAAAGAACGCGGCCATCATAGTCGGCGATCGTGCTGAATCCGACAGAGTACTCGACGGGGGACCCCGGAACGGAACCGCCAAAACCGTTGTAGTAATAATCCTGGTCCCATTGCGAATGATTTGTCGCATTCAGCGCCGCCTGAGCTTGAGACGCGACCGCAACCGTGGCTCCCACAAGGGCGATGGTAAGAGTTCTCCGAACGTGCATGAGGAACCTCCAAAGAATAACAAGGCGGCGAGGCATGCGCCCCGTCCAATGACCCGGCCCACGAATGGCATCAACCACCCGCGCCTTTGGGCGACACAAAGCTACAAACAATCGCACCATTCAGCGATCGCGCATGATCGCTTCCCGTCCGCCATGGACCCTGCCGTCCATCCTCGCCCGTTGTTTCGCTCTCGGACCGTGGAGAATGTCCACGACACAAATATGTACCTCGTTCCAAAGGAGAATACATCGGAATTATAGGTTGTCAATTAATTGACTTACTTAGTCGTGGTTATAAGCATCACGAGCCGTTCCACATCCCTCCGTGCTGTGAATCCCTCCGTGCGGTGACGTTTGCGCGAAACTCCTGCGGTAAGTGCCTTCATGAATGAGCCTTACATGAAATCCTCTGTCAAGCTGATCGGGCTTTGCGCATTTCTGGTGTGCTGCACCAAGACCTTCGGCACCGTCGAAGACAGCGTTATCACGGCCGATGCCAAGGAATATGACCGTTTATTTAGTCAAGCGAGGGAATCTGGAGATCGCCCTGGCATGGCGGACATGGGCGACTACAGCGACAAGGCATTCGCCAATCTGCCCGTCAATGAGCTCACGCTCGACCAGGTTGTTCTCATGATGAACTCCGCCCCTATCCGTTTGAGCACCAAGACCTCGGCGGCGCTCAATGCCTATCTGGACACGATCGCCACGGGAACCGACGAGACTGCGGCTCGCGCGCAGTTATACAAGCTCGATCTGCTGCCCCCCACCATCAAGCCGGCGGATTTGGTCAAACCGCTGACCGCAGCGCTCACACACAAAGGAATCAAAGAAGCGATTGCAGGGGGTCGGGGCGGCGAACTTTTTGCAACAGGCGGCGAACTTGGCGCCGATCAACTTCTCGCGCTGCGGGCATCGTATCTCGATTTAAAGGATGCGATCAAACCGACGGGGAGGGCGCCATTGTTCATTCAAGGCGCAATGTTCTTCATGTCGATTCCGCACGTTCTCAACGGCAAGGATCTCGCATCGTTCGCTTCGTTACGCGAGGCATTTTCTTCAGCACTTCAAGAGAAGCTCAATACCATCAGCGCGGATGACAAAACCCGGCCCGGACTGGAACGGGCCTTGGCGCAGTTGAACGGGGCTTACGCACGCGGCGAATTGATCGGCCACAAGGCGCCCCCGCTTGAATTCGCATGGTTCAAAGATCCTGCGAATCCCGACAAAACCATTCATTCACTCGACGACTTGAAGGGAAAGGTCGTCGTTCTCGATTTCTGGGCAACGTGGTGTGGGCCCTGCGTGGCGAGCTTTCCGAAGGTCAAGGCGCTGGCTCACTACTATCGCGGATACGATGTCGTAGTTCTGAGCGTCACCAGCCTGCAAGGGTTCGTCTACAGCAGCAAGGGCCGTCTCGATACCGCGAACGATCCGGAAAAAGAGTACAAATTGACGGACGATTTTCTCAAAGAGCATGACGTCAATTGGCCGGTCGCTTTCTCCAAGCAGCCGGTGTTCAATCCGGACTATGGGGTGATGGGGATTCCCGATGTCATCATGATCGATCCCGATGGAATCGTTCGGCAGGCAGGTCTGCATCCGGCCGTCCCGTTGGAGGAAAAGACGGCACTGGTCGATGAGCTTTTGTCTGAGGCGCATCACGTGATACCCGCGACGCTCCTCGAGATGAAGAAGCCTGAAACGCCGCAGTAGGAGACAATCTCACCTTCCTTACTTTGATCCAAATTCGGATTGAACTTCTGTGATTTGCCTTGGAATTTGGATCAGGCTTTCGGTGCATGAAAAAGGCCGCAAACTATTTGTTTGCAGCCTTTTATCACTTGCACCAGCTAGGATTCGAACCTAGGACCCGCTGATTAAGAGTCAGCTGCTCTACCAACTGAGCTACTGGTGCTTAACCTGAGCCCCATATCATAGTGAAATTCCCCGATCGGTCAAGATTCCCAGCTTCTTGAATTCTCCCATTCCCATTCTCCGCGGTGCCCAGCGCGCCCGAGCCTTCGGCAAAAATAAAAAAGCCGTGTGGACGAGGGTAGATGTCCACACGGCTTGGCGGAGGAGGAAACGAGTTTCTTAAAACGGCGGCCGCTCGAAAGCACAGCCTCGGGCGGCCGCCGATTGTTTACAAAAAACCGCGAGGACGAGGGTAAATGTCCTCGCGGTTTGGCGGAGGAGGAAACGAGTTCCTTTAGCGAGAGCCGACACCTGCCGGTTCCCGGTTGCTTACAAAAAACCGCGAGGACGAGGGTCATGTCCTCGCGGTTTGGCGGAGGAGGAAACGAGTCTTGGGTCGCGATGGCGGTTCGGGATGAACACGCCATCACGCCTTTTTTGCAATCGAAGTTCCAGGATCCGCATTCCCGGGCTTCGTTTATTCATTTGTCATGGGATTCTCTAATAACAAGCACCGTGCCAATTCTTGTGTGCGGTGCTCCTACGCTCCCCATAAAGCCATGAAGTTCTCGAAAAATCGACCTTTTTAATATCAAAAACGGCCATTCTGCGTCTGGCTAAATTTTTGATTTGAGTGCACAATTGCTTCCGCGGTGGGTGTGCGGACTGCTCACTGGATCATCAGCCCGCATCGAACGACTGCGCAACTGCCCAACGATCATGCAATCCGCCTTCCATCGAACCTGGATGACTCCATGCCATACCTTCCCACTGTCGCAATTCGCAACGCTTTTTCTCGGCCATGCCGATTCCCCGCCATTTCCCTCCTCACCTCCCTGCTTTTTTTCGCGAACATCATTAGCTGCTCCTCCTCGCCCCCAAAAAGGAGTGATTCAACCGCCAGACCAACTGCCACTCCGCGCAGCGTTAAGCCTCAGCCTGCCCCCGACGTGCGCTGGACTCTTTACTCCGCGCGCCGCCAGACCAGTTTCGTCAGCCTCGACCTCCCCCTCGTGCTCTCCGGCACGAAGATTACCATTTCCCAGCCCACCGGCTCCTCCGAGTGGGTCTCCGCTTCAAACGCAAGCGACGGCTTCAACCTCTTCACCACTCATGTTTCGCGCGGCGAGATTTCCGGACCCGCTGTGGAACAGCTCACCGGCTTCCCGCAAACTTCCTCGGATACCGGCTCCTACCTCGTAGAATTGCCGAGGGAAAAACATCCCGCCGATTCGGGCGACCAAATGTACACCGTCACTACCCCTTTTCCCCTTTATCTCCAGGTCGACGTCTCCGCACTCCAGGATCCCGGCGACTATGTACTCCCGATCACCATCGCCGCTCCCAACCGCCCCGTTGAGCGCGCCGGCCTTGCCATCCACGTCTCCGATGTCGCACTCCCCACTGAGCCCCGCATCCTCGCCGTCGCTACCACCACTACTGCCGATCTGGCCCGCGTTCTTCCCGACTCCTTCGCTGGCATCAACGCCATCTACCTCGATCGCACCGATCCCGACGACCACCTTGCCGTCCAGCATCTTGACGCCCTCGTCTGCGCCGCTCAGAAAAGAAATCTCGCACTTTTCGTCGAAGACATCGGCCCGCGCGTCCGCGTCGACGAGGTCGGCCGCGTCTCCATCGACTGGAGCGCCTACGACCGTCTCGTCCAGCCTTATATGGATGGCTCCGCTTTCGAAGACCGCGTACCGCTTTCTGTCTGGCTCGCCCCACTCCCGCCTCGTCGCATCAGCGATTCCCCCACGCAGCTCCGCCAATACATCGCCGCCTGCGCCCAGCACTTCACCGAGAAGGGCTGGACCGCGACCCCCGCTTTCCTCCACCCCGCGCTCGTGAACTCGGGGGGGGGCGATGCAGATCCCCAGGTCCGCGATGAGATTGCCAAGACCCTCCGCCTCCACATGACGCGCGACTTCCTGGCCGTCACGACTCCCGAAGCCCCCGTCCCGCAACCCCGCCTCTGGACCATCGACGATTCCGACCCGCGCCTCCCGCCCGCCGGCGCTCTCGCCACGGAGGAATCCGTTCGCGTTTGGCCCTGGGTCTGCGCCGCCCGCTCCGATGCCCGCGACCCCTCCGCCTCCGTCCGTGGCTTCGTCTGGCGCAACGCCCTCGAACGCTCCGATCTCCTCCAAGCTGCCCGCGCCGAGACTGCCATTCCCGAACGCCCCCTTCTCGTCTTCGATCTCCCCGCCAAAGCCAATCCCGCCGCGCTCTCGATCGTCCCCTCCCTCCGCATGGTTTGGCTCAACGAAGGCCTCAACGACACCGCACTCCTCGGCCTCCTTGAGCAACGCACCGACCGCGACGTCGTTGACGCCCTCATCGCCGGACTCGTCGGCCGGACTGGAACAAGCACCGCCCCACCCGCCTCTTCCGACATTCCGCTCCCCGCCCCCGGTTATCTTTACGCCAGTTGGCCCGAAGACAAAACTGTCTGGGGCGCCATCCCCGCCCTTCTCGAAAGGCTCCTGCAATCCACCACTCCCGGTCAGGACGCCAAGCTCTCTCAGAACGACCCCGCCTACCTCGCCGCCCAGGTCTGGCTCGCCAAATCCCGCCGACCCGTCGCCCGCCTTGCCGGCTACGGTTTTGCCATCAAGCCTGGCCGTGACGGTGACGCCCTTCTCATCACGCCGCACCTCTTCGCCGAAAATCCCGTCAACTCCTCCGTCACGATGGACGCCCGCTTCACACTCCTCCCCGGCGATCTCAGCCTCGTCTCCTCCGAAGCCGCCCACCTCGACCGCCGCACTTTCGATCTCCCGCCCCTCGGCGCCGCCGAAGTCCCGCTCACCCTCGCCGGCTTCATCGACGCCTTCGACATCGTCCCTTCCGCCAACTCCACCCTCGAGGTCACCGAACGTCACGGCGGCGCACTTCTCCAACTCCCCGTCCAGATCCCCGTCTACCGCACCCGCGGCACCGCCAACCCGCTCCCCATCAACGCCCACCTCGACGAATGGCCCAACGACACCACCATCCCCGCCTTCGGCCCGATGCAAATCGCCACCCGCTATCTCACGCGTCCCGAGCTCCTCGCCGGCTCCAGCCACACCGGCCCCCAACCCATGCCGCCTGCCACCGCCCGCTGGACGTACGATGACCACTTTCTCTACGCCCTCATCCAATGTCCCCAGCCCGTGGTCTCCGACGAACGCAACAACGACTGGCCCACCCAACTCGGCCGGTGGTGGGGCACCGACGGCATCCAACTCCAGATCGCTTCCGCCGCTACGCCCTTCCCCGGCAAAATCATTCAACTCGCCTTCAAGCCCGGCGGCCCCATGCTCGGCCACGCGCTGACTTTTACGCCCGATCACCCGCTGCAAATCTCCGACACCCTCCCACCCAGCCCCTCCACCCTGGAGGGGGGCGGCCTCAAATACGCCATCACCCTCAACAAGGCCGACGGAAGAATCATCGGCTACACCCTTGAAGTCGCCATCCCCCGCGCCTGGTTCCCCAAGTCGCCCGGCGCGCAACCCGCCTGGCGCATCAACATCCTCCGCCACCGCGCCGACACCCTCACCAGCGCCAGTTGGTCCGGCCCCCTCGTCAACGACGACGACCTTGCACCCATGGGACTGTTGATCGGCGAGAAATGACTGAGCCGGCTTGAATGAATCCGCGATGTATCACGTGGCCCGTGCAAGAAGCTGACCGGCCGGCTGCACCGGGAATTGGCCGCGTTCGTGCACAATCCGCCCCCGCAGATACGTCTGCACCGCGACTCCTCGCAGTGTCTGTCCCGCATACGGCGTCAACTTGTGCCGATGATGCAGGGATTCCGCTTCCACCGTGAACGCCGCATCCGGATCAAACAGGACGAAATCCGCATCCTTTCCTGCAACGATCGCGCCCTTCTGCTGAAGCCCGACCAGTTTCGCCGGGAAAGTGGACAGCCACTGCGCCAGGTTGTTAAACGTCGTCGCGGGATTGAATCGCATTGCCGCCGTCCATGTGATGGGCAGCGTCAACTGCAGCGAGGAAATTCCTCCCCATGACTTCGTGAAGTCGCCGGTGTCGAGTCGCTTCAGATCGGGCGGGCAGGGCGAATGATCCGAGGCAATCATGTCGATGTCGCCTGAACGCAGCGCCTTCCAGAGCGCCGCGCGCGTTCTTGCCTCGCGAATCGGCGGTGCGCACTTGAACTGCGTCGCTCCATCGGCAATCTCCTCCGCTGCAAAATAGAGGTAGTGCGGACAGGTCTCGACCGTCACCGGCACGCGATAGTCGCGCGCGGCGATCAGATCAGGCAGTGCCTCCTCGGTTGCCAGATGCACCACATGCACGTGCACTCCACTCTGTTTGGCGATGTCCAGGAGCAGGCGAATGGCCGATGTCTCCCAATTCGCCGGCCGAGAGGCGAGATACCGAGCGTAGCTGCGCGGATCCTCATTTGGCAGCGACGCGGGCGGAATGTGATCCAACTCCGCATGTGCCAGCAACGCCACGCCATGTTTCTTCAGCAACGGCGCCACGGCTCGCAATTCCGCTTCGCCGGCCGCTGGAAAATCGTCGATGCCGGAATGCACCAGGAATGCCTTGATCCCCAGCACCCCCGCGTCCAGCAGCCCGTTAATCTCAGACGTGTTGTCATGCACCAAACCGCCGTGAAACCCCACATCCACATGGATGCGCCCGCTTGCCGACGCCCGCTTTTTTTCCAGTGCCGCCACGCTCGTCGTCACCGGCGTCGAATTCAACGGCATATCCACCAGCGTCGTGATTCCCCCCGCAGCCGCCGCCCGCGTTGCTGTTTCAAATCCTTCCCATCCGACCCGCGGCGGTCCATCGGGGTCGTTCACGTGCACATGCGTATCGACCAATCCCGGCAGCACCACCAGATCTCCCGCATCTCTCACGGGGCAATCCACCGCTGCGTCGTACGCACTCAGAGCCTCGATGCGCCCGCCCGAGACCACAATAGTCCGCGCATCACACCCTTCCGGAGTCACCACGCGTCTAGAGCGCAAAGCGAATCGCTCGGAGCCCATCGCGCTATTTCCCATCGATCACCTCAAGTCGCGATTAGTTTACACAAACTTTTCGCAAAGCCCACGCGCGAACCTTTTGGAAAAGCCTTCGTACGAACATCAGGAAGGCACATCACGGGAGATCGCCATGGAGAAGGTTGAACTCGACTATCAGTCACCCACAGCAACCCGTGGCGGATTGGCCAAGACCGCCATGATTCTCGGCACCGTCGGTTTTATAACCAGCTTCTTTCTCGTGGGGATCGTTCCCGGAATCGCCGCCATCTTCGTCGGCCTGATCGCCGCCAGGCGCATTCAAAGCCAGCCTTGCATCTACTACGGCCTGGGTTTCGCACGCGCCGGCGTGTGGCTTGGCGTCACATCCTGTCTCGTGCCGATGGGAATCGTTGTGTTGTTGCCTGCCACATGCGGGTGTCATGAAATTTCGAATCGTTCCGCCTGTGGCGCCAACATGCGCGGAATCATGCAAAGCATGTACGTCTACGCCGCCGATAACGGTGACGCATACCCGCTGCTGCCCTACGCGTCATATCGCATCACCAATTCTGGAACGCTCGCTGCAACAGTGCCAGCGCCCAATGCGAATGAGGCCATCAAGTCTATGTATGTCGGAGGCGCCGCGCAGGACGGCTCTGTCCTTGCCAGCGTTTGGCTTCTCGTGCTGAAGAATTACACCTCCCCGAAACAGTACCTCTGCAGAGACGATCCCTTCGTAAACGGAAAGACGCATTCCGAGCTGACCTCCGGCGCCTCCGGCTGGCACATCAATTTCCAAGGCCCCGATCAAATCAGTTACGCCTTCGCCTACCCCTACGCTCCCGATGGAAAGCCGGGTGCGTGGTGGAAGAATACGACCGACTCCTCTCTCCCCCTTGCCTGCGACATGCCACCTCTCAATGGCACGGGCAAGCCGGCCCGCAACGTTTCGCCCGGTGCATTCCCTGCGGACCTTCATTCCTGGAACTCCCCCAACCATAGAGGCGACGGCCAAAATGTCGGCTTCGCCGACGGCCACGCCGAATTCGCGCGCCGCCCTGACATCGGCCAGGACAACGACAACATCTTCACCACGAGCGGAATCAAAGGCGTCAGCGAATTCGGCGGCACCCAACCCGCGAAAGCCCCCATCAACATTCAGACCGACAAACCGCCGTTTGACGTCGTTATGGTGCCCGCACGCGATCTCGACACCGGGGGCATCTGAGCGAACACTACCGTCACCCAGCAGCCGTTTCACCAAGCCACGTCCACTCCACCACGCTGCTTACTGGCAGAGGCGAAACACCGAGCTGCCGCAACATGTTCAAGCACTGCGCCCTGTGATGCATCCCATGCGTCGCCACCTGCGTCAGCACCGCGCCACGCGTGAACGTATACGTCATCCCATCACGCACCCGCGTAACCGTCTGATCCAGCGGCAATCGCCGCACCTCCGCCGCGAACTCATCCGCACACTGCTCCAACAACGCAAGTAGCTCCGACACCGACCGCTGGCCGCCCGCCTCCAGCCGCACACCGGGTTGCTGGCCCAGGAGAATCTGCGTCCACGCCCGCATGGCCCCCAGTATGTGCGTTGTCGTGTTGTGCAGCGACCCCGGCCCCATCTCAAAACGCCGATGAAATTGCTCCTCCGTCAGCTTCCCGCAAGCATCGAGAATCTGCCGCGTCGCCCATCGATCATGCGTCAGAAGAATCGTCGTCGGATCGCTCGCCGCCATAGAAATGTCTCCTTTTCCGTTCGTCAAGACGCCAGCGCCGCCATCGTGCGCGCCAGCAACTCCACGCCGCGGCCAATATCGTCGGCCTTCGCAAATTCATCCGGCCGGTGGCTCACGCCGTTCCGGCACGGAATGAACAACATGGCCGTCGGGCAAATCCGCGCCATGAACAGCGAATCATGATACGCCCGGCTCACCATCATCTTCGGCACAATCCCCATCTCCTTCGCCGCCCCCTTCGCCGCGTCAATAATCCGCGCATCGCACGTTGCCGGCGGATCTGCGTTGATCATTTCCACGGTCACCCCCACCTTCCGCCCTGCCCCAATCTCCTTTGCCCCATGCCCGATCGCATCCACCATCGCATCGCGCACCTCCAGCTTCGTATCGCGCACATCGATCTCCATCTCGCACCTGCTCGGAACCGAATTGATCGCTCCCGGATGCACCCGCAGAATCCCCGTCGTCGCCACGCTGTCCGCGCTGCCGGAATTCTTCGCCGCCGCTTCCACAAACAACGCCAGCTCCGCCGCCGCACACAACGCATCGCGCCGTTGCGGCATCAAGACCGCCCCCGCGTGCCCCCCCTCGCCTTCCAGCGTGATGCGCAATGCCGCCGGCGCCGCAATCGCCGTCACAATCCCCACAGGAATCCCCTCGCGCTCCAGCAGCGGCCCCTGTTCAATATGCAACTCGACAAACGCCTCGTAATACCCCGTCGGCAACTTCACCGACCCCAACTCCCCCGAAAATCCCGCCGCATCCCGATTCTCATCCACCGATTTCCCCTCCTTATCCCGCAGTTCCGCAATCCGCTCCAGCGGCGTTGCCCCTGAAAGCAAACGCGACCCCAGACACCCGATCCCAAACCGCGTCGGCTCCTCGGAAGTGAACATCAGCAACTCGATCGATCGCCTCGGCCGAAACCCCGCCCGTTGCAGCGCCCGAATCGCCTCCAGCCCGCCCAGTACCCCCACCGTCCCGTCAAACTTGCCTGAGTGCGGAATCGCATCGGTATGCGACCCCGTCCCCACCGCCGGCGCACTCGCATCGATTCCCACCCACCGCGCGAAAAAATTCCCGATCGCATCCGTCCGCGTCCGCAGCCCCGCCTCTTCGCAGATCCCCTTCAACCACGCCCGCGCCTGCCGATCCTTTTCCGAAAAAACCACGCGCGTCACCGCCGGCAGCTCCGTATCCGAAAACCCCGCCAGCGTCTCCAGCTCCGCCGTCAACCGCGCAACATCAACCCGAACATCCATAACCACTCCAAATAGCCCGGACCTCGAGAAAACCACACTCGCGTCACCCCAGCGCATTCCGATTCACATCCTTATAGTAGATGTACCGCGCCGGCCGCTTCCCCATCGCCACAAACCACTGCTCGCAATACGGCGCCATCCAGATCACATCCCCCGCCTGCACCGGAAACCACTCGTCCCCGAGCCGATAAACTCCCGCCCCCTCCAGCATCATCAAGCCGTGCTCCATCACATGAATCTCCACCTGCGGCAACGTCCCGCCGGGCGCATACTCAAAAATGTTCACCGCCATATCCATCGCCGGCACATCCGGCAGCAGCAGCTTCAATTGCAGCGCTTCATCCCCCAGGAAAGCTCCCGCCTTCTTCTCTGACTCATGCCCAATCATCGGCTCGGGCGTATTCGTCCCCGCCAGGCGACCGTACATCTTCTCGATGACCAGTACGCGCGCATGCTTCGGCGCACGCAACTGGTACTCCGTCCCGACCGGCAAATAGGCAAATCCTCCCGGCCGCAGCGTCTTCTTTCCCTTCCCCAGATGCACATGGAGTTGCCCGTCCAGCACATAAACAAGCCGCTGAATTCCCGCCGCCGCCGAGTGTCCGATGCTTTCCACCGTCAGGTGCGCCTCATACTGCAGAAACCGCGCCCCCATCGCCGGGGAAATCTGCACAACCCCGCGCGTCGCCGTCCAGTGTGGCGCTGGCAGCACCGATGGCACAAACGTGTCCTGCGTGAGCAGCGCATACCGACTCGTCACCTTGCTCCGCGTCACACCCTGCGGAAGAATCCGGGGCAGCTTGTTCAAATCCAGCGACATGCCGACTCCTGCATCACGTTCCAATTCGTCCGACAAACTCACACGCCGCCGCAAGCGCAACAGCGATATCCGTTTCGTTTACATTTTCCAGAGGACTATGGCTGATTCCGCCAGGACTTCGCACAAACAGCATCGCCGCCGGAGCAATCGCTGCAAGTATTGCCGCGTCATGTCCCGCTCCCGATGAGAGGATGAACCGTCTCCCGGAATTTGCTTGCACGGCTTCAAGCAGTCCCGCAACGAGAATTTCATCCATCGGCACCGCCGGGAAGTCTTGCCGCGCAACCATCTCCATCTGAATTCCGCGTTGTTCCGCTATCCCCTCAAGCCGCGTTGCAAGCTCGCCCGCCGCGCGTTCCCGCACTTCATCCTGGGTGTGACGCACATCAATGCTGAAATGAACTTCGCCGGGAATGACGTTGGACGCATTCGGCGTCACGGCTATTTGCCCTACCGTCGCCACGAGAGGTTCATTCTGACTCCCCAACGACGTTTTCGCCAGCATTTCCACCGCAAGAATCCCCTCCGCCGCCGCCGCCAGCGCATCGTGGCGCAAATCCATCGGCGTCGTTCCCGCATGCCCCGCCGCCCCGTGAAACCTTACCTGCATTCGTGTCTGACCGGCAATCGCACCCACCGCTGCGACCGGAACGTCCGACCTTTCCATCTCCGGTCCCTGCTCAATATGAATCTCGAAATAACCGCGCAAATCGGTGCGCTTCCGCAACGACCTCAGCGGTGCAGGATCCAAGCCAAATCCCCGAATCGCCTCCTCCACGCTCACCCCGTTCTTGTCCTTCAATTCAAGCCACCCCGCATCCAGCGTCCCCGCATACGCGTGGCTTCCTATATAAGGTCTCCCAAACCGCACTCCCTCCTCCTCCGAAAACCCCACCACCTCCACCGCAAACGGCAACGCGATATCACGCATCAACTCTGCCAGCTCGATCCCCGCCAAGACCCCCAGAATCCCGTCATACTTTCCCGCGTTCGGCACCGTGTCGAGATGCGATCCAATCACAAACGTCTTCACATCACCCGCCCCTTCCCGCCGCCCAATCACATTCCCCGCCGCATCCACGCGCACGCTTAGCCCCGCCTCCCGCATCCACGCCATCACCAATTCCTGCGCCCGCTTCGTCGCCGGCGACAAAAATGTCCGCGTGATCCTCCCCGCTTCATCCGAAATCCCCCCCAGCACCTCGCATCGCTCCATCACCCGCTTCGCCGTCGCCGCAAAAACTGAATCTATAGCGCGTACTGTCCCAGGCGCGATTGTCTTCTCCGGTTTACTCACGGCCACCTGCAAAACAATTCGATTGATACCTATTCCGCCGATATCGTATACTAACGTGGTTTGCTTGCGCTGCAAATTCGGTGGATCGGGCAGCGCCGCCATCTGCAATGAAGGTTTTACTCGTTCCGGACTTCCGTATGCGGGACTTTGTCCTCCTCTTCGTTAACGGCTGCCGCCATGAAATCCGCGGCGACGCTGCCTTTCTTCCCCTCTCCGACTACGTCCGCTGTCATTGCCGACTCACCGGCACAAAAATCGTCTGCTCCGAAGGCGATTGCGGTGCCTGTGCCGTCCTCCTCGGCACACCGGCGCTCAATGCCGATCGAGTGGATTATCGCCCCATCACCTCCTGCATTGCCATGGTCTTCCAACTCGATGGCGCCCACATCATCACTGTCGAAGGTCTCGCGAAGGCCACAAGATCCGCCGACCACATGCACCCCGTGCAGCACGCGATGGTCGCCTGCAACGGTGCCCAGTGCGGTTTCTGCACCCCCGGATTCGTCGTATCCCTTGCCGGAATGTGCGAGAAAACCGCTTCGAAAGCCGCCATTCCCGAAGGTTCACTCCGCCTCGGTCTCACCGGCAATCTCTGCCGCTGTACCGGATACGAACAGATTCTCGACGCTGCGCGAAGCATCAATCGCGCCGACCTCCTTCCACTCAACGAAGTCTACCCTCCGGCCGAAATGCTCCCCGCCATGCGCGACGCCTCCGCCACGCCCTTCCAGATTCAAACGCCCAACAAACTCCTCTACAAACCCACGGACATTCCTTCCGCGTGCAAATTCAAACAGCAAAACCCCGGTTGCACGATCATCGCCGGCGGCACCGACATTGGCGTCCTCATCAACAAGGGAAAAATCGATCCGACCGTCCTCATGTCGGTAGGGGGGCTGAAGGACTCCGCTGGCATCGAAGAGACAGACACGCACCTCACCGTCGGCATGCTCGCCACTCTCGCCAGCTTCGAAGCCGCCATTCAAACCGCCATCCCCGAACTCCACCAGATCATGATCCGCCACGGCTCGCCACTGATAAGAAACGCCGGAACCTTAGCCGGCAACATCGTCAACGGCTCCCCCATCGGCGACACCATGCCCGCCCTCATGGTGCTGAACGCCGAAGTCGAACTCACCGGCCTCTCGGGATCGCGCCGCGTCAGCATGAATGCCTTCTACACCGGCTACCGAAAAAACGTCCTCGCCCCCGACGAACTCCTCACCCGCATCATCATCCCAAAACCGAAGCAGGACGAAATCCTCAGACTCTACAAAGTTTCCAAGCGCTGGGACCTCGATATCTCGACCTTCACTGCAGCGTTCCTGCTCGGGATAAAAAAGTCCGCCCCAACCAACGGCAATGGCAACGGTCACGACAACCTCATCATCGCCGAAGCACGTGTCGCCTACGGCGGCGTCGGCCCCGTCATTCTCCGCCTCCCCAAAACCGAAGCCTTCCTCCAAAACAAATCCCTCTCCGAAGAACTCATGATCGAATCCGGCGAAATTGCCTGCCAGGAGATCGTCCCTATTTCCGACGTACGCTCTTCCGGAGAATATCGTTCGCAGCTTGCCCAGAATATCCCGCTTAAACTGTTCTACGAACTTGGCACAAGCGCCGATTCGGTCCATTAAGGAGCATCCGTTACCATGGGAGTTGTCGGCAAAAGCATCCCGCACGAGTCCGCGGTCGGTCACGTCACCGGCGCCTCCCAATTCATCGACGACATGCCTCCGCTTCATCGTGAACTCATCGTTGATGTTGTCGGTTCCCCCATCGCCCACGGTCGAATCGTTTCTATCGACATCGAAGCAGCGGAAAAAATCCCCGGGGTAGCCCGCATCTTCACCGCTCGCGATATTCCGGGCCACAACACCTTTGGCCCAGTCGCCAAGGACGAACATCTCCTTGCCGACCAGCAAGTCACCTTCCTCGGCGATCCCATCGTGCTTATCGCCGCCGAAACCCGCGAAGCCATGCGGGCCGCAAAAAAGGCCGTCAAACTCACCATCGACCCCCTCCCGCCCCTCTTCTCAATCGACGACGCCATCGCCGCTGACTCCTTCCTCACTCCCGAACGCAAACTCGAACGCGGCGACGTCGAAACTGTTCTCAGCACCGCCTTCCAAGAACAACTGCATACTTTGCAGCGGACGCTCGACATCGGCGGACAGGACCACTTTTATCTCGAATCCCACGCCGCGCTCGCCGTCCCAGGTGAGGGCGGCACCATGCACATTCATTCCTCCACCCAGCACCCGTCCGAAGTCCAGATGATCGTCGCCGAAGTCATTGGCGTCCCTTTCAATCATGTGGTCTGCTCGTGCAAACGCATGGGCGGCGGCTTCGGCGGCAAGGAAACCCAGGCCGCGCAGCCCGCCGCCATGGCCGCCGTCGTCGCCCATCTCACGGGACGGCCCGCCCGCATCATCTATACAAAAGATGATGACATGAAATTCACCGGAAAGCGTCACCCCTTCAAAGCATTCTACAAAGTTGCCTTCGATGACAACGGCTGTCTCCACGCCCTCGACCTCCGCCTCTTCTCCAACGGCGGCTGCACCCTCGACCTCTCCGCCCCCGTCCTTGATCGCGCGCTCTTCCACATCGACAATGCCTACTTCATCCCCAACATTCGCGCGATCGGCCGTGTCTGCAAAACAAATCTCCCATCCAACACTGCCTTCCGCGGCTTTGGCGGTCCCCAGGGCGTCGCCGCGATCGAAAACATCATCCAGGAAATCGCCCAGGTCCTGAACAAGGACGCCGCCGATATCCGCCGCATCAATTGCTACGGCTCTGAAACCTCCCCCTTCGCTCCGCACAACCTCGAAACCCCATACGGCCAAACCGTGCAGAACAACGTCCTCCCCAAACTCCTCGACCAGCTCGCCGCCGATGCCAACTACACAAAGCGCCGCGAGGAAATCTCCACTTACAACCGCAGCCCCGCCGCCCGCACCCACCTCAAAGGGCTCGCCCTCACCCCCGTGAAATTCGGCATTTCCTTCACCAACACCATGATGAACCAGGCGAACGCACTCGTTAACGTCTACCTCGACGGCACCGTCATCGTCTCCACCGGCGCCACCGAAATGGGACAGGGCGTCCACACCCGTATCCGCCAACTTGTCGCCGACGACCTCGGCATCCCCTTCCACACCGTCCTCGTCGCCACCACCGCCACCGACAAAAACAACAACACCTCTCCCTCCGCCGCCAGCGCCACCACCGACCTCAACGGCATGGCCGCCCTCGACGCCACCACCCGCCTCCGCGCCCGCCTCGCCGCGGTCGCTGCACCCGTGGTAGCTCCGCCAAATATGCCGCCCTCTCCCGATACTGTTCTCTTCCAGGACGGCGAAGTCTTCGACACCCGCGGCAGCGGCCCGCGCAGCACCTTCCGCGATGTCGTCTGCCGCGCCCACACGCAACGCGTCAACCTCGGCGAGCGCGGCTTCTACGCCACCCCCAACATTCACTTCGACCGCGACACCTTCAAAGGCGCCCCCTTCCTTTACTTCACCAACGGCGCCGCCTGCGCCGAAGTCCTCATCGACCGCCTCACCGGCGACATGAAAGGCCTCCGCGTCGACCTCCTCATGGATGCCGGCGTCCCCATCAACCCCGGCATCGACCGCGGCCAGATCATCGGCGGCTTCATCCAGGGCATGGGCTGGTGCACCACTGAAGAACTCAAATACTCCGACACAGGTGCCCTCCTCTCCCATTCGCCCACCACCTACAAAATCCCCAACATTTCTGACGTCCCGCCCATCTTCAACGTCAACTTCTTCCACAACGACCAGAACCACATCTCCATCAAACGCTCCAAAGCCCTCGGCGAACCTCCGCTCCTGCTCGGCCTCTCCGTCTGGGCCGCCGTCAAAGACGCCCTTTCCTACGCCGCGGGCAAAAACGAAATCGCCCCGCTCTCCCTCCCCGCCACCAACGAACAAATCCTCATGCGCCTCACGAAACTGAAAACCCCCGCCCGGCCCGCACCCGCTCCGTTACAATCCACCCCATGAGCACCTACTGGGAAAACCTCCAGCAACTCCTCGCCGACGGCCGCCCCTTCGTCTCCGTCACGCTCGTCGACATCATCGCCTCCGCCCCGCAGAACATCGGCGCCAAAATGCTCGTCACCTCCGACGGCCTCCTCTCGGGCACCGTCGGCGGCGGAAAAATCGAAGCCCGCGCCATCGCCGAAGCCCAGCAACTCCTCGCCGATCGCGCCGCCAACCGCTTCGTCGAATGGAATCTCCAGACCGACATCGGCATGACCTGCGGCGGCGTCGTCAAACTCTTCTTCGAAACCTACAATGTCGCCACCTGGCCCATCGTCATCTTCGGCGCCGGCCACTGCTCGCAGGCCCTCGTCCGCCTCCTTCTGACCCTCCAATGCCACATCACCGTGATCGACATCCGCGACGAATGGCTGCAAAAGCTCCCGCGCGATGAAAGGCTCACTATCATTAAAGCCGATCAACCCATGCCCACCTACGTCGCCACGCTCCCCGCAAACGCCTTCGTCCTCTGCATGACCATGGGCCACTCTTCCGACCTCCCCGTCCTCATTGAGATTCTCAGGACCCGCGACTTCCCGTTCCTCGGCGCCATCGGCTCCGACGCGAAAGCCGCCGCTCTCCGCCGCGGAATCCGCGACGCCGGACTCCCCGAAGAATCCGCCAGAAAATTCTTCTGCCCCATCGGCCTTGACCTTGGCTCCAACGACCCCTCCGAAATCGCCATCTCCATCGCCGCCCAACTCCTCCAGCAACGCGATGCCGTCGCACCCCCAAATCAAAATGACCTCAATACACCTTCGCCCCCTTCTCCTTGAACACCCGGAACAACTCCTTCGCCTCCTCTTTCAAAAATCCCGGCACAATCTCCACCCGGCTCTTCCCCTTCTCCTTCATCTCGAAATTCGAGATCGGCAATTCATTAAACCCCGCCGCCGCCGCATCCGCGATCGACGTCCCAAACACGATCCGATCAATATTCGCCCAATGAATCGCGGAAAAACACATCGGGCACGGCTCTGTCGTCGAATAAATCGTGCATCCCTTCAAATCGATGATCCCCAGCTTCCTGCACGCCAGCCGCAGCGCATTCACCTCCGCGTGCGCGGTAATGTCCGTCGTCTCCCACACCACATTGTGCGCCGCCACCACGAGCTCCTCGCCCCGCGTAATCACCGCCCCAAACGGCGTCTGTCCCTTCGCCAGCCCCGCGCGCGTTGTCTCAATGGCCAGCCGCATCCAGTCCGCGTCCGTCTTTGGCACGGCAACTCCTTCGATTCAATTACAAGGTTATCCCGCAAGAAGCTACCGCCCCGCCCCCAAAACTGCAAATATTTCCCCACACGTCCCATCTTCATCTTCATCTTCATCTCGATCCCGCCCCTCCCCCAACTCCCACAGTCGTCCCCTCGCCTCTCCCCCGTTACAATCCATTCCCATGTTCCGCCTCCTCGTACTGCTGCAGCTCACCCGCGCCGCCCTCGCTTTCACCGCGATCGCCGACGCCTGGACCGTCCTCCTCCTCCATCTCCCCGGCGAAGCTCAGCAGTCCATGACCCTCATCATCGTCCGCATGCTCGTCACCTGCATCGTCTCCTTCGGCCTCTACGGCTTCGGCATGGCCCTCAACGACCTCCTCGACGCCCGCCGCGACCGCATCTTCGCCCCGCGCCGCCCCATCCCCTCCGGCCGCATCGAGCCTCGCTCTGCCATCGTCATCTCCCTCAGCCTCCTTATCGCCGCCCTCATCGCTGCCGCTCTTCTCACGCCGCTCTACGTCGTCGGCAAGCCGGATCTCCATCCGCGTGATTTCGTTCCGTATTCGCTCCTCTTCGCCGCCGTCACCGCCGCCCTCATTGTCTTCTACGATGCCGCCGCCAAATACCTCGGCGGCGTCGGCCTGATTACCCTGGGCGCCATTCGCGCTCTCCACTGTCTCATCGGCAACCCCAAATCGCCCCTCATGTTCCTCTCCATGATCCTCCTCACCCACGTCGTCATCGTCTCCACCTTCGGCTACGTTCTGGAAGGCAAACGACCGCGCCTCCGCCGCGGAGACTTTGGCTTTATCATCTTCGGCCTCCTCGTCGGCAACGGCCTTTCGATCTGGTACATGGCCACCCGCCGCGTCAACGTCTTTACCTACGACACCCTCCTCATGCTCATCGGCCCCGCCATCGCCGCCGCCGTCTTCCTCGCCTGGGCCATCGCCGTCCTCCGTTCCAAATCCCTCACCCCGCGCAAGCGCGGCGACCTCATCGTCCTCATGGGTCTCTTCTGGCTCTTCATCTACGACGCCAGCATCCTCGTCGCCAATCGCCAGTATCTCGCCGGCATCGCCATCACCCTTCTCCTTCTCTGTGCCGTCGGCAGCTTTTTCGCCATCCGCTATCTCTCCCGCACCGCCGGACAACCCCGCCTCTCCTATCGCCCCGAACGCAACCTCACCAAAGCCGGCTGAATCCCCCTTGATCCTTCGCTCGGCGTTCCGCCTTCCGGCGGCTTCACGCCTCGCGCCTATAATCCCTCATGAACCCCGATCCGATCGACTTCTCACGCCCCATCCCACTCTTTCCTCTCCCGAATTGCGTCCTCTTCCCCGGGGTCGTTCAACCTCTCCACATCTTCGAACCCCGTTACAAAGACATGATCGCCGATGCGCTCGAAGACCAGTCCGCCGTCGCACTCGTCCTCCTCAAGACCGGTTGGGAACAGAATTATTACAGCAACCCCGCCATCCACGACATTCTCTGTGTCGGCAAAATCGTCGCCCACGAACTTCTCGATGACGGCAAGTACAATCTCCTCCTCCACGGCATGTCGCGCGGACGCCTCCTCTCCGAACGCAAGCACGGCCTCTACCGCATCGCCATGCTCGATCCCATTGAAGACCTCACCGACGAGTCCCCCAACATGGCCATGCACCGCAAAGTCCTCCGCGGCCTTTTCGACAAGACCGCCCTCAAGGACCTCACTGTTTCCCAATCCCTCATCCCCCTTTTCGACGACTCCATCCCCACCGCCCGCCTCATCGATGTCCTCGCGTTCACGCTTGTCCAGGACATCCCCGCCAAGCAGCGCCTCCTCGAAGAATTCGACCCCTTCAAGCGCGGCGAACTCCTCCTCCGCCAGCTCGTCAACCTCACCCAGCTCCTCGAAGCCCAATCCCGCGAATCCCCCGTCGCGTGGCCTCCCTCCATCAGCGAGAACTGATCCGAATGCTCGGAGTTCCGTCTTCCGGCGGCCTTTCACGCGCCGATCGAAACACCTCGCACCTTTCCGCGTTATGCTATCGCCATGCGAGCTGTTCCTGCCTTCCTTGTCGCCGCCCTGCTGCTCTTCCCCCCGCCGCGCGCACGCGCCGCCGACGCCTTCCCGACCGGCTGGACCTTCCGTCGCGCCCTTACCTTTAAGCCCGTCTCCACAAACGCGCCCGGCGAAAACATCGCCTGGTCGGAGTTTTACGCCAACGGCTCGCAAAAACCGGACGGCGCCGACCTTCGCGTCACGACCTCCACCGGCATCGTCGTCCCCGCGCGCATCCTCCAGATCTCCCCCAGCAACGACTTCATCCGCATCGCGTTCCAAACCCGTGCGCCCGACAATCCATACCACGTCTGGTGGGGCAACCCCAACGCCGATAAGCCGGCCGCAACCCTCGACATCCGCCGCGGCGTTCTCGCCGAAGTCTACGAGCGCGATCGGGGGGGGGGCGGCAATCCCCGATCCGAATCCGGCATCGACGATATGTTCTCCCGCGCCACGCCCGTCGGCGCCACCTTCGTCCCCTCGCTCTTCCTCGGCTACAACCCGCTCGGCCCCGAACGCGGCGCCATGATTCGCTACACCGCTCAGTTCAAGATCGACGCCCCCGTCAAACCCGATTTCGCCTTCACCGTCCTAGACACCGGCGTTCTCAAGATCGACGGGAACACCATCATGTCGCAGCTCCGCGGCGGTTTCCGCGGCCGGGTGCGCGACTCCGTTTCTGTCGATCTCGCCGCCGGCTGGCACAACATCGACGTCACCCAGGTCAACGCCGGCAGCCCCAACACCGGCATTTCCGTTTGCTGGCGCCGTCCGGGTGAAAAGGGCTTCACGCCGCTTCCGCCGAACGTGTTTGCCCCGATCGCCTCCTCCGCCGCCGGCCCGCTGGAGAAAATCGGCACGCCCTACGCCGCGGATTTCACGATCGCACCGGAAGCCGAAGCGTTCGTTCTCCCCGACTCCTTCATCGCCCGCTACTCCTTCGAGGCCCAGCTTCCGGAGAACCTCGCCAATCCTGCCGTCACGTGGGACTTTGGCGACGGCCAGATCCTCACCGGCCAGAAGAAGATCAACCACTACTTTCTCAAGCCCGGCCGGTATGCCGTCACGATGACCATCAAACTCGGCGGCGGGGGGGGCGGTTCGTTCACCACCACGCGCCGGCTCGAGATTCCGGACCGCATGTATCAGCGCTTCCCGATTCCTCCGCAGGATGGCGACCGCGCCGTGCGGACCATTCTCAAGGATTACGACCTGAAAAAGCTCACCGGTCCGGCGGCGCTGCAGGGGATGTTTTTCTTCAAGGACCAGGGCGACACCGACGACCAGATCGCGTGGGGCCGGGCATGGCTGCAGACGAAAGATCCCGCCACCGCCGACAAGGTGCTCGATGATGAAGCCGTCGTCCTCGCCCGCCTGCTCGAAGCGAATAACGACAACCGTGGGGCCGCGGACATTCTTCACATCGCCTCGGAAGAGCCTGTCGGCATCCTCACCCGCCTCGATCTTCTGCGGCAGTACGTCATGGCGCTCTGCGACAATCTCGACGATGCGGATACGGCGATCGATGCGGTCAAATCGTGGCAGAAGAGGACCGAAGGCGGCAGCAGCGATCAATCGCGCCGGCTCGCGGGTTCCCTCCTGTACGCCGCCATCGCCAAGGGCGACACGAAGCTCGCGCAGTCGACAGTTGCGCAGATCGGCGTGATCAAGGGCGTTGGCTACAACGATGCCGAGATCAAGCAGGGCGTGCTTGCGCGGAACATCGAGGCGTACATCCGGACGAGCGACTTTGAGACGGCCCGTCAGTTGCTCGACCAGTGGGAACTCGACTATCCGGCATCCATCTGGGACGGCTATACCCGTACGCTGCGCGTGAAACTCATTGCCGCCCAGGGCCGTCCCCTCCTCGCGGCCAGGATCGCACTCGCGCACGCCAGGGCGAATCCGTCCGGATTTTATGCTGCCGAGCTGCTGTATCGCGCGGCGGAGAATTTCAAGGCGGCTCACGAGACGACGCAGGCGCAGGCCGCGATGGATCTCCTCACGAGCAAATACCCCGAATCGCCTTACGCCCGCGGCAATGCGCAGAGTGAATGATTACGCGGTCACCCATGACGCGGCGAGCGGCTTGCCGCCCTTGGCGATGGAGTGCACGCCGGCGATTTTCACGGATGCTGCGTTCTTCACCGAAAGCAGCGGGATCAATCCCAAATCGTGCAGCACGGCGCCGATGCGATCGGAGAGCCAGCCTTCGGCGCAGGGGGTCATTTCCTTGTCGCCGTCGATGACGGCCATGTGGCAAGGAAGATCGGTGACATCGGTGTGCGCAGTGAATCCCCAGCCGTCTTCGAGGAAGGCTTCGCCCATGCCGAAGGCGACGGCGAATGCGCCGTTGCCCCACAGGTAGCCATCGTGAACAGGCGTGCCGGGCATTTCTTCGAAGGGGTATGCATCGATGGCGTCGGTCTTCGGGCCATAGGGGAGGCGCATGAGGAAACGCGGGGCGACGAGGCCGACGTGCGCGGCGCACTTGTGGCCGCGGATTTTGTCCCACAAGGGCAGATCGGCGGGGGGCTGCCATTTGCCGGAGTCGGGGAATTTGTTGAACGAAGGGAAGCCGGCGATTTTGGAGGTGCCGGCGGCAAGGAAGGGGATGTTGGCTTCATGCGCGAGGGACGCGATTTTGGCGAGGAGGCCGATGTCCTTGGGGTTCTGGTCGAAGGAGAAATTGCCGACGATGAGGGAGAAGGGGGCGACGCCGGGGACTTTCGTCTGCTCGACGAGGATCTGGTACATGCCGGTTTTCAGGAGCGCGGGATTGGAATTCAGATCGGCATAGAGCTCGTCCTTGGAGATATCGAAGAGGGAGATTTTCAGGTCTTCGTCGGTGTTGAGGCGGGAGGTGAGGAATTCGACGCCGCGCCAGGAGGATTCGACGGCCTGGAACGCGGGGTGCCGGAGGATGGCGCGAAGGCCGGCGGAAAGGGCGTCTTCGATGAGCTTCACCATGCGAGCCTGATCGGGGTCGGCGTCGGGGACTTCGTAACCGGAAACGAGGCTCTTGATGATGGCGTCGGCGGTCGCTTCGGCGGCGTTCCTGGCGGCGACGGGGCGATTGAGCATCTCTTCGAATTCGCTTGTCGGCGCAGCTCCGGGGGCGGTCTTCGCGGGCTTGGCTTTTTTCTCGCCGGTCAGTTTGCGCACGGCGGCGGCAGCGGTTTTGAACGTCTTGAGATTCTTCAATTCCTCGCGGAGTTTCAACATGCCCTGGAGTGCGGCGCTTTGCGCGATCAACTGGTCGGGCCGGAAATCTTCGAGAGCGTTGAACTTCAGACCCAACGATTCCTTCTCGCTCACGGGCAGCGCGATCTCCGGTTTGAGCCTGGCGATCGTGCGATCAAAGCTGTCCTGATCGATCGCGTGCACCTTGCGGCCGGCGACGGCGTCGCCGGTTTCCATCAGTTGCCGATTCGCCCGCCCCGAAAAATCGCCGAGCACGAGAATGCGGAACTGCTTGTGTTCCTTGATCTGCGGTGTTTTCGCGGCGGGAGCTTCCGCGGGGGCATCGGTGGGGGAGGCAAACGGATCCGCGCTTGCATCGGCGGCGGGTGCATCGGTGGAGGCGAAGGGATCGGCCGTTGCGTCGGCGGCTGGGGTTTCGGTGGAGGCGAATGGATTGCTGGGTGCATCGGTCGAAGAAGCGAAGGGATCGGCGGGGGTATCGCTCGAGGAGGCGAAGGGATCCGCCGGGGTGTCGCTGGTGGAGGCGAAGGGATCGGCGCTGGGGGTATCGGAGGAGGCGAAGGGATCGGCGGGCGTTTCGGCGCCGGCATCGGTCGAGCCGTCGGCGGGCGTCTCGGCTGCGGGAGGCTCCTCTTTTTTCTTCTTGGTGGAGAACCCGAACGAGAAGTCATCCTTCTTCTTGGCCATGGCAGCCTCCTGGCAGAAAAGTTGTCGAGTCGATTCGCTGCGCAGTGTACTTTCACCCCATGGCATTGCAAGGAACGGATCGGCGATGCGGCGCGGTGCGAGGGAGGGGAGCGGGGGTTTGGTTTGTGTGGGTGCAGCCTGTTGCGTGTATGGGGTTTTTGAAGCGGGAATGGGGTTTTCGCGATTCAGACTCGCAACCGGTTGCGAGTCTGACGGGGAGAAGGTCGCAACCGGTTGCGAGTCTGGGCGCGGGTAAGTCGCAACGGGTTGCGAGTCTGAAGTTGAAACGGGCAACGTGGTGCAGGTGATGGGGTGGCAGGAAGAAGTGTGTTTTGTGGCGAGATGAGAGCGCATCGATTCCCCCGGTGTCGGCTGTACGGGAGTATACCTTACTTTTTGCGAACGTCAATTGTTTTTTTGGGGAGGTTTTACTGTTTATCGCCCTATCGCCCCTCCCCCAACGACGTAAATAAGCCACAAAAAACATGGCGCGGCGTAGCCGCAACCAAAACGCGACGCCCCCCCCGGCCTCCCCACGACGGACGACGTGAATTGCCCACAAATGAACACAAATGAACACAAATGGGGATAGGGCGGTGGAGCTGCTACCAAAACACGAGGCACGAAGAGTCGAAGGCCAGGAAGAAACACTTGAACCACAGAGGACGCACAGAGGACACAGAGGCGCACAGAGGCGGACGGGAGGGAATTCTTCTCGGGCCAGCAAGAATTCGGCGGATAGTCATACGAACGACACGAAAGAGGTAAGTTGGAGAGCGACGGCCGTGGTAGTTGGGGAGCCTGGGCATCAACGGAAGCAAGGCCGGTAGGCCGCGCACGTCCATCACAAGACTGCCGCGTTGGCTGCGCGTTACCTTTCCGCGTTCTTCTTCGAAGGTCAGTAATCCGGCTCTCGCGCGGAACACACGTCGATCTTCGATCGATGGCTAAGCGTTTTGAGGAAGATAATCCGATGGGATCCGGATAAGTAATCTCTGGCGTTTTCCGTAAGCAACTCATCCCGGACCGGCAGGTGCACCTCACGGAAGAATGCATCCATTCGCTTTCCGCCGCGGTATCATCAACGCATGTCGGCGGGCTGATGTGGACGATCATGTATTGCCTCCGTCCCTGAAGGGCCGGCGCGGAGCCCCGCAGCGTTCAACCCCTTGCACGATTTTACCTTCCCCCGCATGCTTAACCTCGCTTAAACAGTTGCGTAGCCTGTTCCGCTCGACGTCCTCTCACCGCGTGCCCATGCGATCCCTCTTTTCACCTTCTTTCCGCACCTTGCACGTCACCCTTCTGTTCGCGCTGGCACTTCTCGTGCGCACATGGCGGGCGTTACAGCAACCGGTGGTCAACCCGGACGCCATCCGGTTCATCGAGCAGGCGCGTCGGCTGGCCACGGATCCGATCGGGGCCCTGCGTGGGGAGCCGTACCACCCGCTGCACTCGCTATGCACGCTGGGGCTGCACGCCATCACGGGGCGCTTTTTTGCTGACGACCGGCATGCGTGGCTTTTTTCGGTGCAGTCGATCGGGATACTCTGCGGCGCGATCGTGGCGGTGCAGATACTCTGGTTTGCCCGTGCGTTTGGCGCGCCGTTCTGGGCATCGCTCGGGGCTTCCCTCGTCTGGATCGTCGGTCGGCGCACCTCGGCCTATGGGGCGGATGGGCTTTCGGACATGCTCTTCCTCTCGCTCTTCGCGGCGGCGATTCTGCTGGCGATCCGGGCGTGCCGATTCCGGGATCAGTTCACGGGGCGGCATACGCTGCAGTTCCTCCTGGCGGGTTTTCTTGCCGGGCTTGCCTATTTGACGCGGCCGGAGGGTCTCGCGGCGCTTCTGATCCTCATTGCGTTTCTGCTGTCGGCGCTGGTGCGGACCAAGGCGCCAGCGATTCTTCAGCGCAAGCTTTTTCGGCGCCGGGCGGAGTCTCGGCGCCACATCCATCCCGCGATCGTGGCGCTTCTGGTTGGCTTTGCGCTCCCGGCCGCCCCGTACATGTTCATCATTCGGGGCATTACGCAGAAGAAGACGCTCTCGATGTCGTTGCTCTCCCACGCCCATCATCTCCCGTTTGCGATCGCTGCGGCGTTCGCTCCGCCGGTGAACAAGGGGATTCTTGAAAAGCTAGCGATGGAGCTGTTTGAGACGTTTGGCTTTGGTCCATGGCTGGCGCTTATCGGGGCGATGCTGATTGCCCCGCGCCTATGGGGCCGGCCGCGGCTCAGGCCGCTCGTGTTCATCTGGTTCTGCATCTGGACGATTCTGATGGTCTGGCTGGTAAAGCATGCCGGGTATCTGGACGGCCGGCATACGCTGCCCCTCCAGATTCTTCTGCATGGCCTGCTGGCGCTCGCCTTTCTCAAATGGACGAAACCAATGCGCTGGTGGATGGACCTGTGGCGCCGGAACCCGGAGGCGTGGAATCGGCTTCCCAGTGCGATGCGTTCGCCGCGCTGGCCGTACATCTTTGCGGGAGGGGCTATCTTCTTTACGCTGCTTCCCGGCCTGATCCGGCTTTCCACGCCGCCGCAGGAAAACCTGACGTACGTCCTGGAGGCGGCCCGCTGGGTCGATGAAGAACTCCAGCCCTCGGTCCTGATCTGCGACCACGACCGCCTCGTGGGCTATTACTCCGGGAACCCGTACGCCCGCTGGCTCGGCACGCCGGCCAAGCCGCTGCTGGCCCAGGTCAACTTCGCCCAGCCGCACGTACTGGCGTATATCTTCCGCCCGGGACTCGGCGAGCAACCTGAGCTCAACATCGGTTCGTACCGCGCTTTTGCCGTCTTCCACTCCGCCGCGGCCACTCACGGCGACCTCATGATCTTTTACACCCTCCCCAACACGCCCATCATGCGCCAGGGGCAGACTCCCTTCCTGACGCGGATTGAATCATTGAATCATCGGGACGTTAAGCCATTGGACGCGCATCACGAGCCCAATGATTCAATGATTCAATGACCCGATGACTCAATGACCTGATCGCCGTAGAATCCAAAAGATGCCAAACTGGAAGAATAATCGCCACAAGCCGGTGATCGGTCTCCTCGGCGGGATTGGCTCCGGCAAGTCGTGCATTGCGCGGCAGTTCGCATCGCTGGGCTGCGCGGTGATCGATTCGGATGCGGTCGCCCACGAGGTGCTGCAAACGGCGGATGTCAAAGAAATCCTTCGGAAGTGGCTGGGTCCCGCTGTTTTTCGAGAGGACGGCTCGGTTTCCCGCGGGGCTGTCGCGGCACGCATCTTCAACAATCCGGAATCGACCGCCCGACTCAACGGCATCATCCACCCCCGCGTCGCCCAGAACCGAGCAAAGGCGATGGCCCAATTCTTAGCCGATCCAGCGGTTATAGCCATTGTTTGGGACACTCCGCTGCTGCTGGAGGCGGGGCTCGATCAGGAATGCGATGCGGTCGTTTTTGTCAAAGCTCCGATCGAACAGCGCTTGTCGCGAATTATCGCCACCCGCGGGTGGAGCGCGGAAGAACTGGACAGGCGAGAAAAATTACAAATTCCACTGGACAAAAAGGCAGATATAGCAGATTATTGTATAGACAATAGCGGTGATGAAACCTCCAGTCACCGCCAAGTCCAGCGGGTTCTTTCCCAGATACTAGCTTCAGCGGGTTAACGAGTGCGGCTCCAAGCCGTACAAATCGCGTGGCTCTTCCAAGTTGAAGTCAGCCCCGCCACCCGGAAAAGAACAACCGCGGCCCTTGGCATGAAATCTGCTCATCACCGCTGCAAGGTCCGATGCCCCGGCGCATTCGCCGCCCGTACCTTACGCCCCAACCAGTGTCTTAAATGGCCCGGAACGCTCCCAGGGCATCCGCGTCATTGTCAGGGTAAAACCTCGCCGCCCGTTTCTTCCCACTCGTAAGAACTCGCGACCAGACCAGCCCCCATGCCTGGGTTTTCAGCGAAGCCATCACAGGAGGACAGAAGTCCATGGCACGCACGACTCGCGGCCGCAAGGCCAATCAACAGCAAAATAACCCTGCTCCCGAGACTGTTCAGAATCAGGAAGAGACCCCTGAGCAGCCGGAAGCGGAGGCCACGGCCATCGCCGTCGAAACGGCGCCTCAGCCCGCCCCCGTCGAAGAGGTCGACGGCCAGGCCGCCGCCGAATCCAAGGAGCCCCGAAAAGGGGGCAACACCATCGTCGGCCGGCCTCCCGCTCCCGCCGGTGACGGCATGATCGGCAAGACGGTCGTCAATGCCGCCGGCATGACCGACGACCCCGAATTCGAGGACGCCTACGACGCCGAAACGCATCAGAAGTACGAGCAGGTCAAACGCGCCGAACTGCACCTTGTCGACCTCCAGCGCATGAGCGTCCAGGAACTCCACGAAATCTGCAAGAACGAAGGGATCGAAGACTACATCGGTCTCAAGAAGCAGGACCTCATCTTCAAGATCCTCAAGAAACGCATCCAGAACAATGGGTTGATGGTGGGGGAAGGCGTCCTCGAAATCCTGCCCGACGGCTTCGGCTTCCTCCGCTCCCCCGAGTACAACTACCTGCCGTGTCCGGACGACATTTACGTGTCGCCGTCGCAGATTCGCCGCTTCGGGTTGAAGTCGGGCTGCATCATCACGGGGCAGATTCGGCCGCCGAAGGAGAACGAGAAGTATTTCGCGCTGCTCCGCGTGGAGGCGATCAACTTTGAAGAGCCGTCGCTGTTGACGGAGAAGGTGAACTTCGAAGACCTGACGCCGCTGCATCCGACGAAGCGCCTGATACTCGAAACCGAATCGCGTGAAGTGAACATGCGCATCGTCGACATTGTGACGCCGATCGGGAAGGGACAGCGCATGCTGATCGTCGCCCCGCCGCGCACGGGCAAGACGGTGCTGCTGCAGAAGATGGCCAATGCGATTTCGCACAACCATCCCGAATGCTACCTGATGATTCTGCTGATCGACGAGCGTCCCGAAGAAGTGACTGAAATGACGCGCTCGACGAAGGCCGAAGTCGTCAGCTCCACGTTCGATGAACCCGCTTCCCGCCACGTGCAGGTCGCCGAAATGGTGATCGAAAAAGCGAAGCGTCTCGTCGAGTACGGCCGGGACGTCGTGATTCTGCTCGACTCCATCACCCGGTTGGCCCGTGCGTACAACACGGAAGTTCCGCACTCCGGCAAGATTCTCACCGGTGGCGTCGACGCCAACGCGTTGCAGAAACCCAAACGCTTCTTCGGCGCCGCAAGAAACATCGAAGAAGGCGGCAGCCTCACCATCATCGGCACCGCCCTTGTCGACACCGGCTCCAAGATGGACGAAGTCATCTTCGAAGAGTTCAAAGGCACCGGCAACTCCGAACTGCATTTGGACCGCCGCCTCGTCGAACGCCGCACCTACCCCGCCATCAACGTCGCCGCCTCCGGCACCCGTAAAGAGGAACTCCTCCTCGACCCCAAGGAACTCGAGTTGGTTTACCGCCTCCGCAAAGTGTTGTCGGACATGAACCCCATCGAAGCCGTCGAACTCCTCAAGTCCCGCCTCGAAAAGAAGGGCACCAACCGCGAGTTCCTCCTCACCATGAACCTCGCCTAACCCCGCTCGGAGTCCCGCGCTGGAGTTCCGCCTTTAGGCGGCTTCCGCCGACACGAAGCGAGGCCGCATAAACTCGCATGCACAACCAAAGAGGGCCGCGCACCCGCGCGGCCCTCTTGTTATAATCAGCGACGGTTGAGAACTGGAGCTGATCATCATGCCTCATGGCGCAACAAAATGGACGCCCTCACCGAAACGCTCGCCCAAACGCCGCAGGCGCATCACCGCGAGCCTCCGTCATTGGCGGCAAGCCGTCGCCTTCTACGATCGCAATAAATCTCGCCTCCTGAAAGACCGCCGCTACCGCGGCAAGTTCATTGCCATCCGTCATAATCGTCTCGTCGATGTAGATGACAACGAATCGACTCTTGCCAAACGCCTCTTCCTGCGTTTTCCGGACCAGATTTTCTTCGTAAAGCAAGTTTTGCGAGTCGAACCGATCTACGAAGTGCCTTCAATCGTGACCTGCGGATGAGGCGATCGTACTCGGATCGCTTCACGGATATCCCTGCAATGATTTTGGAAATCGAAGTCGTTGCCCACGGGACCGCGCGTAGAATTCGCCTCCCCGCGAAGATCGACACAGGCGCTGATATCACCGTCGTACCAGACACCGCAGTCGACAGTCTTCGTCTCGTTGAATACGGAAGTAGGATTGTCCACGTTGTTAATCACGCGCCCTACGAAGCTCCAACCTATCGCGCGGATGTCGATGTGGAGGGTATCCAATTCAAATCTCTGCAGGTTGTCGGACATCACAAGCCCTACGTTCTCATCGGCCGTGACATCCTCAACCAACTCAAACTCATCGCCGACGGCCCCAATGAAACGTTCGAACTCATCCACCCAAAATCGTAAGGCGCCACCCCCTCAATAAATCAACGGCAACTTCCCACTCCCCAACCCCTCCCCCTTCGCCCCATCCCCCTTCAACTCCATCGTCTTGATATACGCCACATCCTTCAACGTCTCATCCAGCTTCCCCTTATACTTCTTATAAAGCGCCAGCGCCCGCTTCCTCCCCGTCCCATCCTCCAAAACATAAATCGGTGCCACGACCCCACCCTCAACCTTCTGCCCATTCACCAGCGTGAACACATACTCCAACTCCACCAGCGGATACTTCTTCCCCGAAAAAATCTTCTGATCCGACCCCTCCTTCAACCACCGCCAGTCATCCTCCATGCTCTCATGCAGCACCTTCACCTCCACCCGCGACACCAGCGACAAATCCACATCCACATAACGCTTCGTCGCCTCCACCCACACCCGCAGCGGCGTCGCCAGCGTCGTCCAGATCTCCCCGCTGATCTTCGTCCCGTCATTCAACACAACCGTCCCCTCCCGCGCCCCCGCCGGCGCCTTGGCCGTCAAAGTCCCGAGCGCATCCGGTACATCACCCCCCCCATGCCCCGGCCCCGTCACCTCCGCCGGTGCCGTCGTCACCGTCTTCGCCCCGCCCAGCAAATCCGAAACATCATCATCCGCCCTCGCAACAATGCCGCATAGCATCATCGCACCAGCAACCGCCCACACCGCCGTTCCAAGATTTGTAAGCCGATGTCGCTCCATGGCTGTATCTTAACCGCCCTGCACTCCTCAGCCGAATTTTTCAATCGCTCGCCTCGATTCATCTCTGTTAAGATGAGCTCCGCTCAATGGAAGGATCACCCATGTTCGAACAGTTCACCGATGACGCACGCAAAGTAATGGCGCTCGCCAATCAGGAAGCGCTACGCTTTAACCACGAATATATCGGCCCCGAGCACGTCCTCCTCGGCCTCGTAAAGGACGGCAACTGCAATGCCGCGGTCGTGCTTCGCGACTTCAACATTGTTCTCCGCAACGTGCGCATCGAAATCGCAACACGCGTCACTCCCGGTCCCAACGTGTTCACGTCGGGGAAAATGCCAGCAAACGCCGAAGCCAAATCCCTCGTGCAGAAGGCGATCGCGCTTGCCAAGTCCCGTGAAGAGAATTCTGTCGACACCCAACACTTGCTTTACGCAATGCTCTCTCTGCCCGACACCATCGCCTTCGATACCCTCCGTTCCCTCTGCGATCCTGCCACACTCCTCTCCGCCCTTATACGCTGGATGGACGAAAGACGCTCTCCGCCCACCACCAGCCAAACCAGCTCGCCGCCGCCCTCCCCGTTCCCCACCAGCCGCGAATACCTCGTCTTCCTCGGCGCCGCCCAAATTGCGGCCCGTCACCCCGCTCCCCTCACCCCCGAGCAAATCGACCAATGCCTCAACGACGCCATCGCCATCCTCGACCGCCTCGTCGAACGCCGTTCGTCTAAGTAAATCTCAACCAAATCGCTTCACCTTCCACCGCCCCACTCCCCCCACTTGGGGCCCCATCTGGAAAACCACCTTCACATCTCCTAAACTAGTCCATCATCACGGCTCACCCATAAGCCAAACCGCAATACCCACCGCCGAGCAGGGAGTTTCCGGAATGCCTTACAACGGTCACACCCATCGTATTTCCCGATCGTTCCCCCTCTCGGTCCTGAGCCCTCAGTCCTCAGTTCTCCCTCCCCACCCCGATATGAAAGAAAAATGCGGCGTCTTCGGTATCGTCGGCCCCGCCGACGCCGTCGAACGCTGCTACTACGGCATCTACGCCCTCCAGCACCGCGGCCAGGAATCCGCCGGCATCGCCGCCTCCGACGGCACCACCATCAACGCCCACACGGGCCTCGGACTCGTCTCCGATGTCTTCAAAAAGGACATCCTCCGCGAACTCTCCGGCGGTGCCACCGGTGGGGGGGGCGCATCCACCTTTGCCATCGGTCACGTCCGCTATTCCACCGCCGGCTCCAACCGCAAGTGCAACGCCCAGCCCATCCTCGAAGAATACATCGGCGGCCAGGTCGCCGTCGCCCACAACGGCAATCTCGTCAACGCCGCCAAAATCAAAGCCGACTACCAGAAATTCGGCCACATCTTCTATTCGACCTCCGACACCGAAGTCGTCCTCCACATGCTGGCCAAGCCCACCCACCAGGACAAACCCGACCCGCTCGCCCACGTCCTCAACCACCTCCAGGGCGCCTTCTCCTTCCTTTTCCTCTTCCCCGACCGCCTTGAAGCCTGCCGCGACCCCTGGGGATTCCGGCCCCTCGTCATCGGCCAGACCCGCGACGGCTTCTACTGCGTGGCCTCCGAAACCTGCGCCCTTACCTCCATTCAGGCCACCTACATCCGCGAAGTCGAGCCCGGTGAAATCATCACCATCGATCGCACCGGCACCAAGCTCTCCTCCCGCTTCTTCTCCGAACCCGCCCCTCACACCTCCCATTGCGCCTTCGAACACGTCTACTTCGCCAGCCCCTCGAGCAACCTGTTCGGCGATGTCGTCATGGAAGTCCGCCAGCGCATGGGCCGGCAGCTCGCCATCGAATCCCCCGTCGATGCCGACATCGTGATCCCCATCCCCGACTCCGGCCGCTCCGCCGCTCTCGGCTACTCCAAACAGTCCGGCATCCCCTTCGAGGAAGGCATCGTCCCCAACCGCTACGTCGGCCGGTCCTTCATCCAACCGAGCCAGCACATGCGCGACCTCGCCGTCCAGATGAAACTCATCGTCATCCCGGAAGTCGTCAAGGGGAAACGCGTCATCGTCGTGGAAGACTCCATCGTCCGCGGCACCACCACCCGCGGCAAAATGCTCGCACTCCGCCGCGCGGGGGCCAAGGAAATCCACATGCGCGTCTCCTGCCCGCCCATCCGCCACCCCTGCTTCTTCGGCATCGACTTCCCCACACCCACCGAACTCATCGCCAACGGCCGCACTGTCGACCAGATCCGCGACTTCATCGAAGTCGACTCCCTCGCCTACCTCTCCCTCGACGGCATGCTCAAATCCATGGGCAAGGACCCCTCCAATTACTGCACCGCCTGCTGGTCCGGCCACTACCCCATCCCCGTCGACACCCAGCTCACCAAGTTCGGCCTCGAACGCCACCAGACCAAAATGTTCGAGTAGCGCTGCTTCCTGCCCGCACCCTGCAATGGGCGTCCATCCCTCCCAAACTTCGGGGAGTAAATCTGATACCACCTGCCATGGACGTGGAGTTTCATCTCTACTCCCCCCCCCCGAACACCACCTCCACCACCAGACCCACTCCCCCGCTTCTTCCTCCCCGCCCGCATGCTCGACATCCTCTCCCTTTCAACAACCCGGATGCCTGTTCGCGCAGGCGACCCCCCACCCCGCGGATAAATTCACCATCACGACTCCCGCCACAGCCGCTCAAACTCCTCCGGTGATAAATCTACGTCTCGCAGAATGCTGCGCAACGTGCCAATCTTCAACGTGTGATGCCCATGCACCGGCACCGTCGTGCGTCGCCCTCCATGAAATGATGCGACCCCACCACCCGCAAAACCACCATCCCCCGCCGCTCCAGAAATCGCACCATTTCCCTCCCCGTCAATCGCGGTAGCTTAGGCACGCGCAAGTTCCTTCAAATCCCATCCCGCCGGACGCAACGTCGGCGTGATCAGCCGACTCATCGCGTCCTCTAACCCGAACGTCTCAATGTACCCCTTCAGCGCTTCCCGCAAATCCGCCACCGCCTCCTCCTCCGTCTCCCCTTCTCCATATGCCGGAATATCGGGTAATCGAGCAGTAAACCCGCCCTGCTCTTCATCCGGAATCAACTCAATCATCAATGGCATCACACAGATCTCCGCGTAGAACAGTCATGATTGTATCCGAAACGCGCTTGGTCTCATGCTGAATTTCCGCCACTCCTGCCCCGTTTCGGTCATTCAGTCATTGATCATTGGAATTTGATTCGTCCTTCGTCATTTGTCATTTGTCATTTGTCATTCATCACTTCCCCTCACCACAACCTTCACCGATGTCCCCCGCCCCAACTCCGACTCCACTTCCAGCGTCCCATGAATCGCCGCCGCGCGCTCGCGCATCCCCACAATCCCATAATGCCCACCCGCCCCATTCACCGCGCCTGCATATTCAAACCCGCGCCCATCATCCCGCACCACCAGCCGCACTCCACCCTCCGCGCGCCGCAGCGTCACTTCAATGACCCGCGCCCCCGAATGCTTCACCGAATTGGCCACCGCCTCCTGGCAAATGCGCACCAGGTTGTACTCCACCTCCGCCCCCAGCGCCGGCAACCGCTCCTCCACATCCAGCACCAGCTTCACGTCCCGTGTCTCCGTCAGGTGCCGCGCCGCTTCGCCCACCGCCGCCGCCAGTCCCACCGTTTCTCCTTCCGTCGCGCCGCGTTGGGGGGGGCGCAGCCCCGCCACCGACCGCCGCGCTTCTTTCATGCAGTTCGCCGCATCCCGGATAATCTCCACCAGCGTCCCCCGCTCCTGCGACTCCGGCAACCGCGCCGACAGCGCCTGCATCTCCATCGTCACCCCCGAAAACCCCTGCAAAAGCGTGTCGTGCAGCTCCCGCGCAATCCGGCTTCGCTCCGCCACGATCGCATTCAACCGCCCCTTGATCGCCCGGATCCGCAGCCGATACGCCACAAATCCTGCAGCCGCCGCCAACGCCACGCACGCCGGCCAGAACCACGCCCGCTGATAGAAATACGGCGCCAGCGTGAACTCCGCCGTCGCGGTCTTGCTCCACGACCCCTCAATATTTTTCGCCTGCACGCGAAACGTGTAATTCCCCGGCGAAAGATTCGTGTAAAACGCCTCGCGCCGCGGACCGGCATCCACCCAGTCCTTATCAAACCCCTCCAACTGATACCGGAACCCAATCCGCACCGGCGCAATAAAACTCAAACCCGTGTAATGAAACTCCAGATTCTTCACCCCTGCCGCCAGCGTCCCGATCTGATCCGCCCACGGCGGGGGCTCGCTGTGCCCATTCACAATCACATCCTCAATCACCGCCGGCGCGGGCCCAGTCGCCCGCTGCAGATGCTTCGGATCGATCACGATCACCCCATGAATCGTCGAAAACCACAGCCGCCCATCCCCCATCCGCCACGCCGCCGGGTGCACCCCGGATCGGCACTCGATCGTCCGTAACCCCTCCGTGGGACTGAACGGCGTGCTCTCCAGATGCTGCAATTTCCCCCCCGCCATCGCCCGCAGATCCGCGCGTGGCACAAAGAAAATCCCCTTGCTGCACGCCATCCACAACCGATCGTCTGCCCCGCTCCCATCCTCCACGATGCCAAACACATCATCGTCGAACAGCCCTTCCCGCACGGTGAACGCCGTCAACTTCTCGCCGTCCAGCAAACGCAACCCGCCGCCCACCGTCCCGATCCACACCAAGCCCTCCGCATCCGTGTACAACGCATCCACCCCGCGCAGCAATTCATCATGCACCACCTCGCGCAGATGCCCATCCTTGTATGCATACAACCGCTCATTCTCCGTCGCGATCAGCACCTCCCCCCCCCCTCTCCCGCGCTCGGCAAACCCCGCAATCGCTGCCCGCCCCAAGTCCTCCGCCCCGACCGGAACTTTGAACCTCTCGCCCTCGACGCCCGCCGCCTCGGGCGGCGCGGGGCTATGTGCGCTCCTGGACAGTACCACCGCCCCCTTATTCGTCCCGACCCACAAATCCCCGTCCCGCGTCCGAAGCAAATCCCGCACCCCCGCCCCCGGCCCCCCCGCCGTCCCCGGGGGCGTGCGGGGCCCCCGCGCCCGCCGCCGCCCCC
>Ga0335069_10001254_pt1 | contig 40997 bp, 48 predicted proteins | sample Lox_Sample_11_FD_206714 | JGI IMG/M metagenome (GOLD analysis project Ga0335069, IMG submission 206714) | Soil microbial communities from Loxahatchee National Wildlife Refuge, Florida, United States - Lox_Sample_1.1 | ecosystem: Environmental > Terrestrial > Soil > Wetlands | place: USA...
TTGGGACAGCGTTGGGGCCAGCGTTCGGGACAGCGTTGGGGCCAGCGTTTGGGCCAGCGTTCGGGACAGCGTTCGGGACAGCGTTGGGGCCAGCGTTCGGGCCAGCGTTTGGGACAGCGGATACGGGCAACATGATGCGAATTGGCTTGCTTTCTATGATTTTTTCATGGAGGTGAATCATTTAGAAGTAGAAACCGAAAAGCTAAAAGGTCTGTGGAAAATAGCAAAAAATGCTGGCTGGTTTCTTCCACACGAAAATATCTGTTGGGTGTCAGAGCGTCACAATATCTTGCAACGTAATGCTAATGGTCGATTGCACTCAACGACTGGCATGGCTCTCCAGTATCCAGACGGTTGGGGCATTTACGCTCTTAATGGCGTCCGCTTTGACGAGGCTCTGTTTAAGAAGATCACCTCAGGCAAAATGCCGTTCCAAGATATTCTGGCCATCAAAGACATCGACCAACGCACACAGGCGATGAGGTTTGGCGACGTCTGGGAGTTCTTGAAGCACACAAAGGCCATCGAGCTGGACAAGATCGCGAAGGAGCGTCGAGATGGCACGCAAGTAAGGTATTGGCTCTATAAGATTCCTGCTGGCGACATCTTCACGAAAGACGCCTATTACGCCATCTACGATGATCTTGTGCCAGAAAGCACCAAGCAATACATGAGTGGCGTGCCAGAGTGCAAAACCATTGCTGAGGCGATGGCTTGGAAAGCTTCTGATGATGAAACGACGATCACACCGGAACAATGGTTAAAACTGATTCCTGGAGAGGATATGAACTAGCTCTATGAAAAAGAAACAAACGGATCGTGTCCTGCACGCTCGCGTTCCTATCGACGAGTATGACCGACTGAAAGCACAACTGGATGCTGCTGACGTTACCATCGCCCAGTTCATTCGACGATGCGTGAGGGAAGAAATAAAGAAAGCTGATTAGTATGCCCACATTCCAAAACGGAGATATTGTTAAAGATGGCAATTCGTTTATTAAAATCTTTACCGCGTTCAATGGAGTAGTATTCCGAAGTATCGGCTGGGATTCAAGGGAGATTGTCTCTGCCAGTCAACAAGTCTTCGCAACACCCATCTCTGAAACCTCCTCCTGGCAGATCGTAGAACGTGATGGTAAGCCGTACGTTGAGAAGCCATGGGAGCCAGTTTATGGAAAAAAATACTGGCGTGTAGAGGTTACAAGTGGTTTAGCGAACGCCATTGAAAACGAGTGGTTGGATCTAGATTGGCAGAGAACACAGTTTAATGTTGGGATTCTCTTCCAAACCAAAGAAGAAGCGATCGCTGCGGCGCAGAAAATGTTAGATGTGTTAAATGAATAACTTCTATGCCCAAGTACAAACTTCTTAAAGACCTACCGTGGGCGAAGGCGGGGGAAGCCTCCCGTCGCATCAAAGAGTGTTTAGACGCTTACCAAAAAGAATTAATGGAAAATGGGTATGCAGATTAAAGACGCTGAAAACTTGCTCTACTTGATTCTCTTGGGTTGTTGTGCAGTTGCTTGCATTGGATTGACCATCGCGTTTATTGGCCTCCTAATTCACGGAAACTAGCCTATGCCAAGCAAAAAGATCAAAGCGTGGGCTCCCCACGTCTCTGGAAGCCCGAGAATCCTGAAAAGTCAAGAGGGGCAGCTATACATTTTCGCAACGAAGAAACAGGCGAAGGAAGGCTTAGATATCTGGGGAAGCCTCGTTGAAGTCCAACCCGTCACCATTACATTTAACGATTGAGTATGGAGAACATACAGCCAAAGTCGCCCGACGCAACAATCACGGTTGACATCCCCGCAGTCTCAGTTATAATACCAGCATGAAATGTAAGAAGTGCAATTTGGATTCAGTCATTAAACAGGGCAAGACCTGGCTTTGCGCTAAACATTATAGGCATCTACAAATGCGTGTTCACGCAAAACGTCACGGAAAAACAGTTCCGTCCTATGACGAGCTTGAAAGGATAACGCCGAAAAACATGGTCTGTTGTGCCTGCGGAAGGAAAATGAACTGGCGAGGCCGCGACGGACAATCGACAGTTGCGAGTTTGCAGCACGATAGGTCTGGAAGGCACAGAATTATTTGTAGGGCTTGCAATACACGCCATGCGGCAATGAACCAAGATGATTTTTACAAGCTACCCAAAAATCACAAACAATGTCCGAAGTGCAAAGAGATAAAACACTATGGTAAATTCGCAAAAGACTTCAGTGGCAGATGGAGAAACCTTAAAACCTATTGCAGAGAGTGTGCCAGTGAATATTACAAGCGATGGGCTGCTAGTAAACGTTAGTCTTCGTGACTGGTTTGCGGGGATGGTGATGCGAGATCGATCTTGGATGGTGGATTTAAAAGATTCGGCCGCAATGTGTTACAAAATCGCCGACGCGATGATGGCTGAGCGAGAGAAAGGAGGGAAGAAATAGCCTATGCTCACTGATACGCAACAAGCTGGAATGATAGTGCTAACAATGTGTGGATTCCTCATTTGGCTCGTAAATGGCGCTCAGATGATTGTCGAATATCAGTACAGAGGCATCAATTGGTACAACTGGCTCATTCTCTTCTCCCCTATCGTCATCGGCTTGGCATTAGTAATCTTTGGAGGGTAAGTATGAGATTCTCAGTCCATGAATTCGTTCCCCACGATGGGCCGCACACTACCTTCGCCGTCTTCGTTGACGGAGCGAGCTGCGGCGAGTTGACCATGCGACGTGACGAGGCAGAAGCGTTCAAGAAAATGCTTGAAGCACACAACACTTCAACCACAGTATGTTAAAATAGCCTTATGCTCAGCGGGCTAACGCCCCGCTTGCAGCCGCGCTGCAAGCCGAAGACGAAAAGCTGAGCCGTCCCAACCTGGTTCAAATCATGAGTAGCTAGCCAATGCTTATGATGCCAGGCTCGGGCGTAGCCCACAGGCAAGAGATCGCTATGTGGGCTGCTACCACAGGTTGATGAAGTCGAAACATCATCGAAAGATGGTGGGCGCTTGGCCTTCATCGACCTATGGGAGCGAGAGGTGCGCCATGAGCCAATGGAAGTTTTCCATCGTCCTCTTTTTCGAAGACAGTCATCACGTCAAAGTGACTGGCACGTCGATCAAAGAGGTGACGGCAGAAGCGACGGCTGTGCTACGAGCAAAGCGTGGTATCGCTCTCGTCGAGTTCACGACTGACATCGAGAAACTCAACCCGCAAGGAGAACGCTGATGAATCATCTTCGTTGTCGTGTACGTCTGAAAGACGGGACTGTCCGTCGCTACCGTACGAGCAATACCGACTCGCTCGCCGTCGTGGAACAGATCGGTCAGATCCACAAGGGACAGATCGTCCAGCTGGTCATCGTGATGGTCAAGGAAGACGGTGTACCCGTCGAAGAGGACAAGCACGTCATGGTGCATTGAGTACGTCGGTACTACCGACAAACTGGTCAGCGGCTCGCCAGCTTAAAGAGCCGCAATACTTTCTATGAAAACTATCCTCCTGCGGTTAAGAACCGCTCTTTCAATCATTCTGGGTCACGAACAGACAACCAATCCCATGAGGATAGAACTAGGAACCTACGCCGTTGTAAATAACGGAGTGATTCATCTCGTTGAAGGTACCCTTTACTATAACCCGCAATCACCGATTTGCTTGCAAGACAATACGTTTCGATTCCAGTATGTGAAAAAGAAGAACGACCCAGCTTAAAGCCAAGTCGTCTTCTTGAATCTCTGCTGCGTTTCTTTTCACAGAAACAACCATGTGGTTAGCAGAGAATGGGGGTATTATACTGGCCCCTTGACAAGGGGGCAAGAATCGGATAGGATGTCGTGTCCAGTAAATAACTAAGGAAATATGGTAGTTATCTTGCTTCTCATCATCGTATTGGCGCTCACGTGGCCATTCATTGTGGCGGCTCTATTTGTCGTCTTTGGTGCTTTAATGTGTGCCCTAACTTGGATTTGCACGTTTATTGCCCAGCTACTTTCGGTAAAGCCTCCCCAGATTTAGAAAGTTCAAAGAGCTTTTCAAAAGCAGCACGTTTGCTTTCTGGGGATCCAAGGAATGGTTCGACAACATTTCGTATTACCCGCTGTCGAAGACCGCGTACGGTACCTGGGACATAACCAACGCCTTGCTTTACCTGGCCAGCGAGAGAATTTTCCGGCGTAAGATTATAGTAGTGGGACAACATATCAATGAACTGTTGTCCTTTTTTAATATTGATCCCTGTCGGTTTCCCATGTTCAGTGAGAACTGAGTCCATCTGATTAAAGATATTTTGCAACTTCTGACCACCGGTTGCACGACTGGTCAGTCTATTGGCAAGAGTTCCACCACGATCGGCCAAGGTTGCAGCATCGCCTCCGGCAATATCTTTAAAGTAGTTCTGTAGTGCCTGCCATGGTTTTACGGCTGTTGCGTACTGTTTATTCGTGGCCTTGTATGCTTTATCGGCATTATCAAGAGTGTCAGAAAGTCCTTGTCGGATAGCCTGGGTTGCTTTATCTTCAGTAGCGGTGAGGTTGGTCAAAGATTGTTTCTTGCCGTTAAGAGACTCAAATAATTCTTGTCGAAGGTTATGTAACGCCTCTCCACCTTTTTCAGTGGCTGCTAAGACATCATTATAGAGGGACTGTATTGTGTGCCGTGCGCCAGAGGTCTGAGACCCGGCAGTGACCGTCTTAGAAAAATCTAAGGCTCCATCTTTCAAAGTGAGTTTCTCAAGTCCCGGAACCTTACGAAGAGCAGCCAGTACATCATTCGGAGCAGAAGAAACGTCTTTGGTTCCGAGTTTACTTGCAATATCACCAAGTTTACTTCCGACATCTTGCATTACGCTATGGACTGCGTCAGCTTTATTTTCAATCTGTTGTCCAAGCACCGCCCGCGGATGTTCCGCGGCAGGATCCGAATGATACGCCTTAGCCTGATCAAGAGCCTCTTTTTGGAAAGCTGATTCGTCTTCCGTCTTAGGAGCCAGAACTGTGCGGGCATCACGAATATTCACACCAGCTTTAACGATGTCCTGAGCCTCCTTAGGAAGTTCTGCAAGCTGGTTCTTTTCTTCCTTAATCGCATTGGAAGCATGCTGAAGATTAGCCGGGGCGTTGGCAAACAGATCCTTAATATCAACGGCCTTCTTGGCTGCCACAGTACCCAACGAGCTATCTTTTGCTGCGGTAGCCAAATCGGATACTCCTTTAGCCACTGGTGCAGCGACTTCTCCTAAGGTATCTTTAGCGATGTTGGCCGCTTGGCCTGCGGCTTCGATACCAGATGTCACCCCTTCTTTTGCAATTGCACCGCCTTCGCCCAAACCAACAAAGTTAGCTAAAAATCCAAGGGTATTGCCAAAGCCACTAAAAAGTTTGGCTTCATTTGGGTGTGATTGCTGGAGTTGTGCAAATTGATCCTGGGCGTTCTTGATCTCGTTAGCTATCGAAGTTGTCTTACCAGCGTTAGGCCCATAATTTTGTTGAATCGGAGCAGTGAGAACCTTTTGAAAAACGGTTCCGACTGCTTTATTTCCGGTTCCAATATTTTGTCCAGTTACCAGATCCCCAAGGTTAAGGGCAGTCGAACCGAGACCTTTCACCACATCGCCGATTACGTCACTCCCAAGACCCGCAACCTGCCCAATCTCATTAGCCCCCGAAGCTAAACCGGTTGTGCCTCCTTGCATGCCCGAAGAGAGATCATTCTTCAAAGTTGAAAAACGATCAGACGCCTGCTTAATAAGATCTGATCCAGCCGAAACAAGTCCAGAAAAAATTCCTTGAGGAGCAACTGGAGATGGCGGAAGCTTTGGCGTGCTTTGTAACGAGCCAAGAACTTGGGGGCGACTGGACGCCTTAGGCATCGTTCCGAGAATTTGAACAGCCATATTATAGTTGAGTATAAGTACCTGGATTCTGGTCTAGGTCATCTTGAGTGATTGCAACGATGTTCGTACCGTCGGTAGCCAAAATCTGACCTGGCTGTAATTGAGATCGGAACGAAGCATATTGATCTCCGCCGGTGGAAGAAGTGCTTGAATCCGAACCGCTTGAGCCGCCTGGGACAAAGTCTGCTCCATTGATTAGGCTTTGTAGGTGACCAAATTTAGTCTTGATATTAGCATCGGAATCAGCAAAAGAAGGCATCAGATCATCTACCTGTTTTTTAGCATCGGCGTAACTAACCCCGCGACCAGTTAAGAGAGACACAACCGAATCCTCTAATGTTGAGTTGGCGACCTTTTCAGCCGTTCTGGCAGGAGATAGTCCAAATGGAGCATTCGGTAATATTGCCTCTACATTCGGGTGGGAACTGAAGTAAGACCAAACATCCTGGAGGCTCTTGTTGGCAGTAGATTGCAAGTTCGCAAACTTCTGATTCAAGGCGGAGACCGCTTTTGGACTATTAGGGAGTTCGGGAGGCGTTGTTCCGTCCTTGACCATTGCTGCGTACTGTTTTTGTTGTTCGGCAGTAGTATAGCCTTTTGCAATAGCATCTGAAGTCTGCTGTCCAGTGAGTCCGTTTATTGCTGTTGAACCCGCATAATCTTTTAATGCTTGTTGGGTTGGGTCTGTACCTGTGCCCGTTTGGAACTCGGGTTTAAGTTGAGCAGGGATATACCCAGTGATTTGATTAGAATTAATCTGATGGATCTGGACCTTTCCATCGAGTCCCCAGTTAGAGTCCTGCACGGTCATGCTATAGGAACCGTCAGGGAGCTTGGTGCTGCTCAAAACAACAGCCACGTGGCCAGTTGATCCGGCTGGCATAACGGCGATGTCGCCCGTTGTGACTTGAGAAGGGTCCTTGATCGAAGCCTTAGCCAATTTGCCCGCGTAGGTATCCCCACCGACATTTCCAACATTCGTGATTGTGTCACAGAAGACTCCACATTCACCCGCCTGTGTTCCAGGAGGAAAGGCGGTAGTAGAACCCCCTGTCGGAGTCCCTCCATTTGGCAAATTTCCATCGAAAGCTACTTTCATCTGTCCTGTTTGTGGATTCACAAAGAGACCCACACCGTTCTGCTGCGAAAACTGCCAACCATCCTGTTTCGATACGCCTTGGAGAGTATGAGAGATCATCGCGCCCGTGTCTTTATTGTATGAAATAATGGTGGTATTCCCTTGGCCGTCATCTTCGGAAAAGACCTGCGTTTGGCCCTGATTAAGCGATGCATAATCAACACCATTAATAGTCACCGTCTGACCTGGCGGAAGTTTATTCAGGGTATCAATAAGAGCAGAGGCATTCTTAATCTGGGCTGCTTGATCTGCGGCCTGAGCCTGAGCCACACCAGCGTCAAGCAACGCCGCCGTTGTCCCCGGTGGATAACCACTTTTAGCATCCAAAGCCGATAGCTGATCAGAAGAAAGCTGATCAGAAGAAACACCAGCCTTCGTCAAGGCGTCAACAGAAGTCGCAGCAGCCTGAGCCGCCTGTTGAGCTTGCTGAGCCGTGAACTTTTGATAATCCATCGTGTTTTGATACATCTGTTGGATCGTCTGAGACTTCGCTTGCATGGTGGCTCGGAAGGCATTCATTGAGTCATTCAGAAGCGTCATGTCTTTCGTCTCGATTGCTTGTTGTGCCGTGGCCAGCTGTTGCTGTCCATCAGATTCAATCTTGGCAATCGCAGCAGCTCCGGCTGAAAGTTGAGCGCCAATCAAGCCGGCGTTCACTTCCGGAGCATAGCGCTGAAGTCCGTTACGAATGCCGGCCTCAGTCACAGCCCCCGCCATATTCTGATTGATGAGCTTTTGGTTTGCTACGGACTGGTCAATGGAAGATTGGATTGCCGAAAGCGTCGCCTGGTCAGCTGGCGACAAGGCGAAAGTTCCGTTCTGGATAGCTCGAATGGAAGATTGATACTGCGCGGTGGCGCTATCCAGGGCATCATTGACTGATTGAAGCTGTGCATTTACCTGATCCGCTGGAGTTGGTGCAGCCGGAGTTGTAGTAGTAACAGACCCATCTGGATTCGTGGTAGTGGTGACACCAGAAGAAGTTGGGGCATTCTGATTCGAAACGGTGTTGATCTGGTTTCCGTTTACATTTCCTGTAGTGCCACTCAGGTTATTCCCCTGGTTCATGCTACTGGTAGCTTTGTTCAAGTCATCCGTGTTCTTTTGATTCTGCTCATTTGCTTGTGATGCAGTCATCACTGTTGGAGCCGTTACCGTGGGGTTTGGCTGAACGACTGGGGTTGGAGGCGTTGTCGGTGGGGGTGACCAAATCGTTGACTGATACCCAAGACTCGCTGCCTGTGCATTTTGGTTTTGACCGCTTTGCTCAAGCCCCGCTTGCTGGTTTAGAGCTGCTGTCGCAGTTGGTTGCTTCGTGCCAGCGATATAGGAGGCAGACTGTTGTTGGGCACCTTTGGAATTACCAGAAGTCGTTGCCTTTGCCTCATTCATCAACTCTTGCGTAGCAGGATTTGTCGTATTGGTCGCTGTCGGTTTGTTGGCAGCAATAAAACTAGCAGAAGATGACTGGGCAGCTTTCGATTGACCACTCTGTGTCAGAGCAGCCTCTTTTTGTAGTTGAGCTGTGGCGGCTGATTGATCTGCCATATTTACATTACTTCAATCAAGATGGCGGCGGTTCCCGTTGGAGTAGAGGTCTTCGTCCAATGAAGCGTCACATTTGTAGCATCAACAGTCACCGTCGCAGATTGAGATGCTCCGGTGGAGGTATCAGAAACCAGGGCGGCATATGTGGTGTTTGAAGAAGCATTCGTTGAGTGGGGATTGCTGATATAGATACACTGGTTATTCGTCCCATCATACGTACCAACGCTTGCCAATGATCCCGTAAATGGACCCATCACCGTAATCTTCACGAAGTTCGGAGTTTGACCAAGACCATGAGCGATCGTCTGCGTGCCGGTTGCTGTCGAAAGATCGTAGGTCGCAACCGCCGAAGAAGTCTTGTGCTTATGAAGCGCTTTCGCATCACTGGTTGCACCGGCCACCAACGTATCAGCGTTTGTATACGTCCAATTAACCGAGACGTTCTGTTGGAACGTAGCCAAGTTGTTGACGTTAGTCGTCGTGAGAGAAGAATTACCGCCCTCAATATCTTCAATGCGACCAACAACACGCAATTCAAATTCCACTGCTGACTTTGCCCAACCGACCACTTTCTTATACGTACCAGCAGAGGAGGAAAAGCCACCTGCGTCTGTAAGATACACTTCGGCATTGGCAGTAAGCCCACTAGCGTAACCCCACATTCCGTCTGTCAGCCCTTGATGATAAGAGCCATCATTCGTCCCCGGCTCGATAACGACCCCCATGAACCCTTCCGCATGAGCCGCGTCGGTCGAGTTGGCCTTATACGCCTTGCCATCAGATTGTTTGATATAGAAGGGATCGCCAAACCCAAGAGTCTCACCGAATTGGAAGTATTGATAACTGACCTGTGAAGTGATGTTTGAAGAGAAGAATGGTCGGGCATCTTCAATTGAGGTAATGGTGGTGCCGTTTGTTGTCACCTTGGCCAGAGAGATACAGCCGACCTCAAAGGCTGAGGTATTAACGGCCAGATTTCCACGGGAATCAAGCTGCACGTAGTTCGTGGCCGATGGAGTCATGGCTACTGCAGAGGATCCGGTGAAGAACAAGACATCAGAATTGACTTTGACATAGCCAGATCCAATGTTGATGTACAAGGTTGGATCTGAGCCATCTTTGGTCACGTAACAATCCGGAACTCCAGAGGCGACCAATCCATCGACATAGACCTTCGGCACGGCGTCCGTCGCATAAACTGGAACGGCAGGAACCGTTGGAGAGACGGTAAAGTCCCATTTCCCAGGGACAGTTTCATCATTCTTCTTAATTCCAAACTCTGTGTAGTAAGGAGCCGAATTCGTCAAACGAATCAATGCTCCTCCAGCATGGGAGGTGCGCAGACTGTTATCTGCCGTATAGGGCGTCTTTGGCTGGAGTCCACGCACAACACCCGTCAATGTGGCCGTCCCATCTGCATTCTGCGTAATCCCCGTAAAAGAGATGTTTTCTTCTCGGCTAGATGCTGGTTCAATCGTGGCGTAACCAATCACTCCCAGATCAGCCGTTACAACATTGGCGCCCCCATTCGGATAGGTCATGGAGGAAAGCGTAATCGAAGTGTCTGTGATGCCACAGCCACTACCCGCCAATGAATAGTCTTGCCCTTGGACCTGATAGAAAGCCATAAGTATTGTTATTTTAGCACACTATTCGGTAATCGGGGCGTTCGTACTGGTAGAGATGGTGGCCGATGGACCCCACGCCAGCAATTCCCACCGTTGATCAACGTCATTGGACGAGTACTCGATCTGCCACTCAAAACAATCAACTTTAGGGAATGTTTTAATAATTCTGAACTTTGGCGGTAGTTCAGTGCTTTCAGACGGCCCACGTCCAGCAAGACTGCGAGTACCTAAAACGAGCTTACCTAGAGACCCATCCGTATCTGGAATAGGGAGTACGGCTCTTGTATCTGTCCCAGAGATCGCAAAGGTCGTCGTTCCATCAGCCCCACCATAATCAAAGTAGACCGTTCCATAGAGTGTTGTATTCGTACTAATGTAACCCTCATTATAGAACTGGTTGAAGTTTTTCTGCGTAGCACGATCACCCTCATTCTGATAGCTGAACAACGCCCGAGCATCGATCGGATTCCCGTTATCGTTATAACCAGTGAATAGTTTATATGTCTCTGCTACCTGAGAAGAATGACCATAGAGTTCTCCGTTGATCGTTGAAAAACAACTGATCGGCAGAATCTGTGGAGCTTCCCACGCGACGAGTGCACCAGATGATGAAAGCGTTGTTGCGCTTTGGGACTGAAGAAGCCCACGAGCCATACTAAACATCAGCACCTTGCCCTCGGCTGGGAGAGCGATATAGATGTAGTTCTGGAAGTAGTAACACTGGCCTCCTGTGAAGTCATAATTATCAAAGTCCAATTTGATCGGGTCTGAAATGTTCAAACTTTGTGGAGTATCAATCAATTCGACCTTACCGAGGGTGTCGAGCGAAGGTTCGTTGGAGACAAAGAAGACATAGTTCTTAATTTTGGAGATCAAAGCCTGGGATTGAGCGGCAGCCTGCCCAGCCGTTTGAAGACGATTGACTGTTAGGGTCTCTACTGCTGTCGTCGTATTAAGAGCCGTCTGGAAAAGCGTTTCATACCAGTTGTCCATGCCAGCGGTAATGTACATGGCATCTTCTTGGGGAATGAATCCAACAGCTGCCGCATCAAGCGTTAAGAGGGCGCCCTCGCCCACAAGACGTGGAGAGGAGAACGAATAGTTCGTAAATGAGTTCACCCGTGATACGTAAACCAAACGACTGGTCAGACCACCGATGTAAATCTGATTATAAAGAATCCCAATCAGATCATTTGAGAATGTTGAAGGAAGCCCAGTCGTGGCTGAGTTCGGGATAGTATTAACCGATTGAAAGATCAATGAACCAACAGTCGGCGGTGAACTGCCCGTAATCGTCAGGAAATAACAATCGATTGTAGCAATTGAAGTCCAACCATCTGTTGTGTTGTAGAATTTGACCTGCCCACCTCCGTATCCCCCAGCAGAGTTCACCCCAAGATTCGGATGGTTGGAGTTATCGTTCGTTGAAGTCGAGAGTTTAATCCAGTAGGTCCCGAGAGGAATGAGCGAGATCGGAGAGGAGAAGACAACCGAAAATGGAGCACCACTCGGAAGAGCGACCCAGTCCGCATTGGAAATTGTCACAGAACCAAGTGAGACACCAGATGGTATGCCAGCGGCATCAGCCTCAATGTCGATCGTTACTGTTCCAGTGAAGGTTCCGATATCTCCATTGCGCTGAAGGACAACTTCGGTCAATGTGGCATTGGTCGGCGTAAAGCTTTGAGCTACTTGAGCATGATGAGTCGTTGTATTAGCTGTCCCGAAAGAGAGCGTGTTATTAGCCGTTGTTTGAGACTGATCGACGGTTGCTCCGGAAGGATCCGGGGAGACTCCTGTAAGCGTGGTCGTGTCTTCTCCTCCTTGATATGTGTACGTCGTTCCGTTCAGAACAACACTACGATTTCCAGTCGTAAGAAACCCGAGCTCAGCCCAGGTTTTAGACCCTTGAAGAGTGAGAGAGGTATAGGTTGCTGAAGCGAACGTGGCAAGTCCCCCTGACCACTGATAGATATTTGACGACCCATTCACGAACAAGAGCTCGTCGGATTGTTCGTCTGTATCCCAAAAGTCTACATACTTAAAATTTACGGCATCACCAAAGCCCGTTTTCAGATCTGTCCATGTTGGCCCAAGCGTGGGATCTTGATAAAGAAACTGAAGCTTATCGTAGTAACTACGTACATGAAGTTCTGTTCCAAGATGCGTTTCCCAATCGTAAGCACTTACGATGGGGGTAAGTGCCGCATTCGCCTGTCCATAGAGAGTGTACCCTTGACGGACAGCCACACGTTCTCCGTCATTCAAAAGAACATTTTGAGATCCAGGAACCAAGATACCAGGGGGCAAGTTCGTCAAATCCGTTTTGTGACGATAGCCACCAAACTTATTAACGATGTCGTAGTTTGTTTTTGTCGCAGGTGGCATTTTACTTGCCATAGCGACCATTATGAGGATGACCAGCGGGTAAGCGTTGCCCTATAGTTATTACGCACTTGATAGTACGAACGCATTGGCATCAACACTTGACTCTTGATCTTAGATTTATAACGTTCGAGAGCGGTCGCATATTCATTCTGCCAGTAGGAGGCGTCAAATTGGCTATCGGCTCCCTGAACTTGCTGTGCTGTGAAAAAGGCGGTGATGTTGAAAAGCAAGTTATAACTATCGGTATCCAAGTTGATCAAGTTGGAATCCGAAGTCACATTCTCCTGAAACGCACCTGTTATGGCGTCCCGGAAAAGGAATTTCGAGTAGTACTCAATCTGGTAGATCGAACCGAGTTGGCAGGTGATGTCATTCAGGTAGTAAGCGACATCAGCCGTTCCATCATAGTTCACATTGAACTTCAGATAGGTGATAGACGAAGCGTCTGGAGAGCCGGTAACGGTTGCCCCGTGCCAATTGAATTGCAACAGGTTCCAACCGAGTTGGAAGGCGTTATTGAATTGCGTGACACTCACTGTACGCGACCAGTAATCCGAGGAAGAAGACCCCCATGAAAGCGTGACGTTATTCACCGCCAACGGAGTGGGGAAGTAGGCATAGCAAAACAGGAATCCTTGCTCTTCTTGCACGCTAAGATCAACGGCATCCATCGTCGAGTTTTCAATGTAGGCATCGGCAGGATTAGTACTAGCACCTACATCCCATGTAACAGAAGATCCAGCGTAGACGAAGTTGATGTAACTCGTTGAAAGATTGGCTACGTTTGCATTCCCAGACCACGTGCCATTATCGCCAGTGACGGCAGTGACCCCGTTAACAAGTGCTCCAAATGGGAGTGCTTTTTCAATACGAATCGACTTAATGCCTGTGTTCCACTGAAGCGTAAAAAGCGGTTGACCGGGAGCGTCTGCCTTGTAAGCATCGAATGGCTCATTATACGTCTGCAAAAAGCGATCCATAACTGTCCGATTGACCTGAGGACGAATATCGATGACCCGATCTCCCTTCAAGTCATCCGGAATCGCGTAATCGTAAATCCGATCAAAGATCGGACTGGTAAGGTCTTGAATGCGAATCGTTTCCGCTAGATCGACATCAGTAAGCAACTTGCGACCAGCGCGATTGATCGCTTGATTCACGTTCTGAACCTGGTTGAGAGTAGTTCCGTGAAGAACACTCGCCAGATCATTCTTTAAATCGCTTACTGCGTAGCTCATATCTTAGGAATCGATCTTGTCTTGAACGAGATCCTTAAAGCGGTCGAGTACGACGGTTACAAGACCGAAGATGACCGTCTGATCAATCGTTGGGAAGAGACGAGTCACAAAGAAGGCCACCAAAAGAACCGCGGTTAGTAACGCGGCTTCGATAAAGTGCTGTTTAATAGACATACTAGCGTTTTTTAGATTTACGTTTGGCGGCCCGTTTCTTTGGAATTCTTTTTCCAGCCTTACGAGCAATCGATAATGAGATCGCGATCTTCTGTTTGCGTGGCATACCCGGCTTATCCTTCTTAAGAAAACGCATGGTCTTGCCAACATTTCGTGTTATAGGAATCGGCATAAATTAGGCTTTAGAGAAGTAACGGGCGCCGGTAATCGAATGGTACTGACCCCTGGCCCAACGAATGTCACCATACCAAGGATCTGCAATTTTGAAGTCCCCCGAGAGCGGCGGCTTTGACCAACAGAGTGCGAAGTGCGTCAACGCCCTTGGCAGTGGGAAACGGAGAATGACAAACTTATCTTTGGCTTTCAGATATTGAAGGATCTTCGTATCGTCTTCGACGTTTTCTTCACCATCGAATTGCACTCCGCCGACATAGCGGCAAAGTGCTCCCCAGTTCACCTCTCCAATGGAATCAAAGAGTGCCGCGTCATGGGCAAGCACATCTGGAGTCAGTTTCTTGCCAAAAACGGTATTCATCCCCTGGCAAAAGGCCGTGATCGCACAACCGTCCTCATGGATATTGACCGGAGAATTCCCAATCATCACCGCTCCCCATTTCGGGTCCCGTTGGCAAAGAATCTGAGCCATACTACTTGTGAATTAGCTGAATAACCTCACCTATGAAGCCGCCCACTGTTGGCACGAGGAATAGCCAGAGAATCTTCTTAATCCAATCAATATCTGCCGTAGTCTTCGCCTGCGCCCGTTCAATGTGAGCCAGATGGTTCTCTTTAATAAGATCCAATGTTCGATGAATGGCGGCATCGCGCTCTTCGGCTTTCTCAAAGCGCTTATCATCAGCCATAGCATGCTCCTTTAAGGCCTGTTCTAATTGGTCGCTCATACCTCCAATTTTGCTAGTTCTTCAGCCAGTATAGCACGATCTTCTTCAGCATGCGACCAGGCTTTCTCGTAGGTAGCATCCCATTTCGTTTTGTCCTTGGTGAAGTGGTAATGGTGGATTATGGCCTCGTCACATCGACCGGCTTCGTCCAGTTTGGACGCTTTAGCCCAAAGCAGATTATCGACCCCCAAATGTTTCATGCGGGTACAGAAAATTTCCCCACCAATCTTCTCGACAAGCTCGCGTTTGATTAAGAAATGTTCACAAACGTTGCCTTTATCGGGATAGACCTCACCAGTATTGAAGGCAACCAGTCCTTTATTGTGAGATTTCGAGTAGTTCAGTGCAATCATTAGTGATTCGGGGGTAAATTCCGTATCATCGGCTGCATAGACAAAGACATCACCAGTTCCTTTAGCGAACATCTTGGCGACCTTCTGCGGAACGGTCTCTGGGCCATCCTCGATTAATAATTCGATGGATTCCTTAGGATAAATGAGGTTTTCGATGGATTTCTTCACCTTTTCAAGACCCTCTGGTCGGTTGAGGCACGGAAGCATGATCGTTACTTTGGGTAATGTGTCGTAAAATCTTTGATCGTGGAGATACCGAGGATTGTTGGGCCAAAAAGCTCGTGCGATCTCAAAGTGACTCTTGGCCTCTTCTCGCTTTCCAAGCCAGAACAAGGCCCACGCCAAAAGCTCATGAGGAACGTGCCGATAGTGCGAAGCATCATCAGCGTAGAATCCACTTTGACTAATGGTCAAAGCCGCTGCGGCAAATGCCGCACAGCGCTGTGGATCGTTCCTGCGCTGGTAAAGTTCGGCAAGGCGGATGAAAGGTTCACGTCGTGCTGCATACACGTCAATTGCCCGTCGATACCAGTCGATGGCTTCCTGTTCGCTTCCCATATTGCGGAAGGCATCACCGATAAAGATAGCTGACTGAGATCGTTCCGCATCCCAACGCTTCATCTCGTAATGGCGCATCAGCTCTTTGATGCCCGACTTAGGGCGCCCCGTCCAAACCATCTCGCGACCAAAGTAATGGCTGTTGCGATCGTTGTCTGGATTCTGAAAACAATCTAAGGCTAACCCCTTAAGATAGCCAGAACGATTCGTCTTCTCGTTTTGCCAGTGCTCTAGCTTGATGACGTCCTCATCGAGAAAGACTCGGTTAGCAGACCCGGTAAGGACTTCATGAACTATCCCCGTCCATTTCAACTTACGACGATCATAGAACTTGCAGTGACGGAAGGCGATCACGGGATTACCCGCCTGATCATGACTGAAGACAAAGTTGTACTCCAACTGTTCTGCCCCTGCGTTTATGGCTGCGGCAACCTTGTCGATGTCCAGTTTCGTGAAAGCCTCATCAGCATCCGGCATTGAAATCAAATCATTGGTTGAAAGTGTTACGGCAAAATTACGTGCCGAGGCGTAATCAAAAAGCCGATCCCCACGAGTGACAACGTCCTTTTCTCCTGCAACGACAAACTTGGCATTAACCAACTCCTCATCCATTTGTGAGATAACCGTAACGAAGCGATCTCCAACTTCCGTCACCTTCGCCCCAAGGGCTTTAGCAACCTCTACCGTCTTATCCGTGCTGCCAGTGTCGACCGCAATCCACTCACCACCACGATCAAGAAACTCTTTTAAACTAGCGCCAAGACGAGGAAGCGTGTGTTCCTCATTCCGCATGATGATGACAACAGACCAATTTGGCTTCATACCTTCCATGACTTCATAAAATAGTGAATACCGATAGTAGCCGCAGTTACATTGGTTTCTCCTGTTTCATGGTTGTAGGGAAAGAAATATTCAGCCGGGAGCACCTTAATTCCCATTTTATCACGATCAGAGATCCAGATCAGGTCAGCAAAGGCTCGTAGACCCGGCTCGAAAACGAGATCGCCGTCGCCACGGAAGTTTTGGAAGACACGCCTTAAGTACTCACCGATGAGCGGATGACCGGGGATTGAACCGACGAAGGCATTGGAGAAGCAGCCATTCTTCTCCTCGCAAACTAACAGAGGGACATCCAACAGATCGTCTAGTGGCTTAGGATTCGTCAGCTCAAGATCTGCATCGAAGTACAGCCCACCTTCTGTAAAGAGATAGTACATGCGCAAATAGTCAGCCGCCTTTGCCCAACGCTTCGCCCCAATACACTCATCGATGTACCGATCACGATAACAGTTTTCAAGTGTGATCAAATTGTGCTGATAACCCATGAGTTGATGAGACCAAAGACACTTCTCAACGAGTTCTGGTTTCTTTTCATTCTCGGAGAGCCAAATGGAAAAGATCTTCTTAGGGATCATATTGCAATCTCAATCAATGTTCCTGAATTACCCGTTGTCCCAGTTCCGCCATCGGTGCCCGCATCAGCAGCGCCAGTTCCATGAGTATAAGCTGCTTTGTGTGCTCCAGTTCCGCCACCAGAACCACCCGCAACAGAAACGGAGCCAGAGTTCGATAAGGTCGAATAAACAAGAATGACAATTCCGCCAGCGCCGCCAGCGCCGCCAGCGCCACCACCAGATCCACCGCCTGCTTGGTTACCAGCGCCGCTACCTGTACTTGTTCCGGCATCTCCACCCTTTCCTCCAGTGCCTCCAATTGCCGAGATCGCCCCCGAAGCGCCAACAACGATCGACTTAGCAAAGATTGCTACGATTCCACCCGAACCTCCACCTCCTCCACCGCCGCCTCCACCACCAGTACAGACGGTTCCGGCCGAAGCTACGGCTGCCCCCGAAGCCCCGCCACTTCCACCAGATCCACCGGCAGAAGACCGCAGAGTGTCTTGCGAAGGGAAGAAGTCAGCGAGTAAGTACGCCCCATCAGCTGATCTTGGAATATTGAAGACCGTGCCTGAGGTTGTTCCTCCGCCTCCAGCCGCAGCACCAGTTCCGCCGGTTTGAGCTGCCGGCGACGTGGTGTTCCCTCCATTTCCTCCCGTACCTCCTGCGACACCAGCAGATCCTGAAATGGATTTCACTACGTTCGCTCCCGCCGCAGACGATGAGGAGCTGTTCCCATTGATACCTGTTGGTGCGGCCTTTACACCAGCTTGTCCGTCTGAACCATCTCCTCCAGCGGCTCCTCCATTCATGGAACCAGACGCGAGCGCTGTAGCACCAGCGCCATGAGCGCCAGCGGATCCAACAACGGTGGACGTTGCATTACCCCCATTAGACCCAGCGCTTCCATTTCCCCCTGGATAATAGATGGTTCCATTTGCTGTGACCGTGCCCGTACAAAAAATGCGGAATCCGTTAGTCGTCAAAAAATGTCCAGAATTCACCGTCAACGACGAATAGAACATGTCGCGTGACAACGAAGAATCAACCGAGATGGTCACTGCACCATCTGATCCATCGCCAAAAGGAACGCCAACACCAACGCCGGTGTATCCGGTGTAACCAGTGTACCCGCTATAACCCGTTGGACCCATTGGCCCTGTATACCCGGTGTAACCGCTATACCCAGTATAGCCAGTGAAATTCCCTGGCCCTGTGTAACCCGTATAGCCACTGTAACCGGTGTACCCGGTAAAGTTTCCTGGCCCCGTATAGCCGGTGTACCCCGTGTATCCAGTCGGACCCGTATAGCCAGTAAAATTCCCCGGACCCGTATAACCGGTCGGCCCCGTATAGCCGGTGTAGCCCGTATAGCCTGTGAAGTTTCCTGGACCAGTATACCCAGTATAGCCACTGTAACCAGTTGGACCAGTATAGCCTGTAAAGTTTCCTGCACCTGTGTATCCGGTGTACCCCGTGTAACCGGTTGCCCCCGTTGGTCCGATGGGACCAGTGAATCCAGTCGGACCCGTGTAGCCAGAATAGCCGGTATAACCGGTGAAATTACCGGCACCCGTATAGCCAGTATAACCAGTGAATCCTGTAGAGCCAGTTGACCCTAATGGACCTGTGTAGCCTGTAGGACCCGTGGTACCGGTATAACCAGTGTACCCGGTATAACCCGTTGCCCCAGTAACCGAAGGCCCAGTGAAACCTGTCGGTCCGGTGTAGCCAGTGAAACCGGTCGAGCCAGTCGATCCACCAGGCCCCGTGTCGCCTGTATAACCTGTATAGCCAGTAGTCCCCGCTCCACCTGAAGGCCCAGTATAGCCCGTAGGACCAGTAGGTCCTGTTGAGCCTGACCCGCTGCCATCAGTGAGAGGGAACGCTTGAGACATATTTTAACATTGAACCGAAGCCGTCACACCATCGTATCCAAAACCAGGGGTTCCACCCGTCCCAGCTGATCCTTTAACAGCCGATAGCGTTCCGACCCCGCTACCACTCGTCGTCCTATATTGAACGTAGACGGAACCTCCACCTCCTCCGCCTCCACCGCCACCGCTAGACGAAGAAGCCGTGGCTGCATTTCCTCCCGTTCCTCCATTAGCCGTGATGGCACCGGCATTATTGATTCCATAAGTCGAGATATAGACGTTCCCCCCACCGCCGCCACCACCTCCACCTCCGACTGAAACAGAGTCACTGCCTGTTCCATCTCCCCCCGCGTTGTTATTCCCGCATGTAACTATCAAGAGAGTTGTCGCGGCGGTTCCCCCTGAGTTGCCACTTCCATGGGCTCCGCCACCTCCTCCACCGCCCCCTACAACCATCCAAACCGGAGCAATGTTTGCTCCATTAGTTGATGCCGCTGTACTTCCATTTGTATGGGAGTAATTTGAAGTTCCTGCACCAGTTGACGTTAATCCGTGACCTCCGGTTCCACCAATCGGAGCAAAACCACCGCCGCCGCCACCACCCGCTCCTCCGGCGCCACCAGTTGCGCCTGACGCATTTGTTGCATTAGCACCATTGTTGTGGATAACACCGGTACTCTGAATGGTCAGCGTGCCTGTGTTGTAGATTGGGTAACCAGCTGTTTTCAAAACCACACCACTGTTAACCGTGATTGACGATGCGTTGATCGTTCGATTCATCGTGTAAGCACTGGCAACAGGAACCAGTCCCAAGACTGTTGTTGAGCCATCAAACGTTAAAGAGCCATCATTCCCATCTCCAAATAAGGCACCCGGGCCAGTGAAGCCCGTGTAACCCGTATAGCCGGTCGCGCCCGTATACCCAGTGTAGGCACCAGCTCCCGTATAGCCGGTGTAACCAGTTGGGCCTGTATAACCAGTTGGGCCTGTTGGACCCATCGGGCCTGTATATCCAGTGAATCCTGTAAAGTTACCTGCTCCCGTGTAGCCAGTGTAACCGGTTGCGCCCATTGGTCCCGTATATCCAGTTGGTCCCGTGTAGCCTGAATAGCCGGTGTAGCCTGAATACCCGGTGAAGTTTCCGGCGCCTGTGTATCCGGTATATCCAGTCGAACCTGAGTAGCCAGTATAACCAGTTGGACCGGTGAATCCCGTTGGACCAGTTACAGTCGCTCCATCGCTACCAGTGTAGCCGGTGTAGCCGGAATAGCCGGTGTAGCCGGTTGCTCCAATCGAACCAGCTCCACCAGGGCCTGTATAGCCGGTGTATCCTGTGGCTCCGATGCCACCACTGTCGCCTTCAACTGGAAAAGATCCCATAGATTAACCAAAGGCTTCCATATAAATGCCACACGTTCCTGTTGGAGAGAGCACCTTCGTCCAAGTGAGAGTTACGTTCGTTGCATCCCATGTTGCAACTGCCTTTTGAGTTGCGCCCGAACTAACTTCTAGATAGATACAGTTACTCGTATCAGTAGTGAATACGTTGGAAGATGGATTTGCGTTATAAATACAATGATTGGTCGTCCCATCGTAGCTACCTACACAAGTTATATTTCCACCATTCCCGTTTCCTCCACCAATAGTGAAACGGACGAAGGATGGAGTCTTACCAAGACCATGTGCAATTGTCTGAGTTCCCGAAGCCGTCGTCATGTCGCGAGTTGTGACAGCTGAAGAGATTGAACCAAGGCCAGAGGACGGGCCTGTGTAGCCAGTGTACCCAGTAAAGTTCCCTGGACCCGTGTACCCAGTGTACCCACTGAAGCCTGTGTAACCCGTGTAGCCAGTAGCGCCGATCGGTCCTGTGTAGCCAGTGGGCCCTGTCGCGCCTTGAACTCCAGAGCCACCTTGGGAACCGGTATAGCCGGTGTAACCGGTATACCCAGTGTAACCAGTGAATCCAGTGAAATTTCCTGGACCGGTGAAACCGGTTGGTCCTGTATAGCCAGTATAGCCAGTGGTTCCGGTGTATCCCGTGAACCCCGTAAAGTTGCCAGGGCCAGTGAATCCAGTGAAGCCCGTGTAGCCGGTATATCCGCTATAACCGGTGTAACCCGTGGCTCCTGTCGTTGAAGCAAAACCCTCTGGTCCTGTGTAGCCGGTGAAGCCGGTATAGCCAGTTGGACCAGTAAAGCCTGTGAAATTGCCCGGTCCGGTATAACCGGTAAAGCCGGTTGGACCCGTGTATCCCGTATAGCCAGTGAAGTTTCCAGCACCGGTATACCCAGTGAATCCTGTCGGACCAGTGTAACCAGTGAATGCCCCAGGACCGGTGTAGCCCGTATAGCCAGTGAATCCGGTTGGTCCAGTGTAACCAGTGAAATTTCCTGGCCCCGTGTAGCCAGTGAAGCCGGTGAATCCCGTTGGACCGGTAAAGCCGGTGAATCCCGTTGGACCAGTATAACCGGTGAAATTGCCTGCTCCCGTATAACCGGTGAACCCGGTGTAGCCCGAATAACCGGTGTAGCCGGTATATCCAGTTACCCCTTGAGGGCCGGTGAAGCCTGTATAGCCAGTTGGACCGGTGGATCCGACTCCAGGACCGGTATAGCCAGTATAGCCAGTCGAGCCGATGCCACCTGTGTCTCCCTCAACGGGGAAAGAAGACATAGAAGCCTATTTACCTTTTTTGGTGCCGAAGGAACCCATAAGAGCAAGTTTATGCGACACCGATGATCGCTTTAATAGCCATGGAAGAGTTCGTAACCGTCCCCGTTCCTTTTGCTGAGACCTTAATGAAACGATCCTTGGTCTGAATCGGAATGCGGTAAAGACCGGTCGTGGCGATCTGATGAATGCCGAGCGTATCTGTCTCAGTACCACCAGAGATTGAACCGAAGACCTCTTGGAACCAGGTGGAATTATCCGGAGAGAACTCAACCTTGATCTCTGCAGTCGTCAAAGACCCCAGGGTGAAATCCACCAAGAGGATCAACTGATTGCGTAGTTCATTGTGGTCTGATGCCGGATCAGAGCTAAGACCGATAACGGTACCAGCCACGTAAGAGTTCGTAAGAACGGCGGCGGAACGGACTGTCACGACGCTATAATCTTGGGCTGGTGAAAATCCTGACATAATTATATTGAAGTTTATCGGCCTTTAGCCTCTCATCTTTGCCCTTATAAAAGAGCAAAGTGAAAGGCCAACTACTCTCTATTGACCACCCATCGCGAGCCAAACGGTGCCATTGAAGAAAAGATCAATAACACCAGTTGAAGCGTACGCGGTTGTGAGGTCCGAGGCAGCGTTCGTAGAAAGCTTAATCGAATCCGTCCCGTGACCGTTCAGGTTGAAGGTGTTCGCACCGGCCTGCAAGGTATGGGCAAGTTGAACCACCACGCGGAGACCCGCAGCCACAGTGACGTTGTTGCCCGAGGCATCCGTCAACGTCGCCACGATCGCGTTGTTTGAGCCACTCTCCGTCGCAATGTAGTTAATGGCCTGATATGAAGTCACCGTTGCGTTCGTTGTGACTTTACTCGTCGTGCCACCACCCATCGTCAAACGGTTATTCCCACTTGTAGTAGGAGTACCGGTCAAGATATTCACCACCTTCACACCGGTCGCCGCGGCGTTTCCACCAGAAATCGTCACTGTATCGGTGACCCCACTACCAGTGGCCGCACTCGCAACGTTCATGTTCGCTCCAGCAACAGAGGTGTTAGCGATGTTTACAGTTGAAACACCCGCCCCATCTCCAATCTTCACGGATTGAGTCCCTGAAGACTTACCAACAACCACGTCGCCCGTTCCGCCCGAAGCACCGACCGTGACCACACCCGTCGTCTGTGGGGTCAAAGCAATAGCGCCTGCTCCGCTACCGCCCTGAATGGTGGTGGTCGAAGCGGTGTTGGCGTTGCTTCCAATCGTCACCAGGTTCGTCCCGGAACCCGTTGGCGTGCCATCAGCAATGTGCACGACCTTTCCGCCAGCGGCGGTCGTGGCACCCGTCGCGATATTCACCGTATCAGCCCCCGAAGCGGTCGCTGCACCAGCGATCGTTGTCGTAGAACCAACGGTCGAAACATCGTTGATCTGAACCGTTCCGGCTCCAGCTCCATTTGCGATCTTCACTGTTTGAGAAGCAGAAGAAGAACCGAGAACGATGTCACCGGTTCCGGTTGCAAGACCAATGGTAGTGATTCCCGTCGCACCCTTTGGAGCCATTGCCAAAGAGACGGCGGCGTCGGAACCGACAGCAGAAATCAAGACTGCGTTCGCCGAAACCGCTCCGGTAGCTGAATCAGTGACGCGAAGATTGTTCACTGCGCTCGCGGTCGTACCAACATCTACCGCGGTAACACCGTTGCTATCAACAAGAGAGGTTGCCGGACCGCCGAGAGCCGTATCAAGAAGTGTCCAAACTGGGGAAGCGGCCGTGCCAGTATTTTCGTAGAGTGCGTTGATGCCAGCCCCACTATCTGTGCGGTTCATGAGACAGCCATGCTCAAACGTATTGGCCGTCGTTGGTGGCGTACCAGTACACTTAGCGAACATGGCGAGTTGCTGATCTGCTCCAGACTCACTAGACGGTGTCGTCAGGGCGACGTCACACGTTGCTGAGATGGGAGAAAATAGATTTGTTCCTGCCATAGAATTATTTTCTTATTGATGGGCGGTGGATCACTCAACCGCCCATCTCTAATTTATGACTAGGAGTTCGTTCCAGCTGAACCGACAGCATCCACGTAGTCCGTCACACCGACCACTTCACGGAAGCGGCCCTTGTAGACGTAGTTGTCGTTTGAGCTGTAGATGTAATCAACGAGGGAGGTCGTAATCTCTTCACGGATGTAGCGCGTCACGCCATGGTTACGACCGAGCAAGAACCAGGCCGTATCAGAACCACCAGCAGCAGAACCAAGGTATGGAGACTGCCAAACCGAGATCTGATAGGTCGAGCTGAAGACGTTGATCGCGTTATTCGCCGAATCTGCGACAAGAGCCGAGCCAGTAATTTCCTGAGCGTTCTTGAAGCCCGCTGGAGCCACCAAGAGGTACGCTGGCTGACCGCCCATGATGATGCCATCCTGAGATTTGAGCTGCATCAACTGAACGATAGCGGTGTTCAACGAAGTCGGGGTGAGGGTCGGGTTGTTGGCAACACGGTTAGAAACCGTACCGTCAGCAATCGTCGTGTGTGAGGTCGAGATGAAGGCTGCACCATCCGCAGTAAGCGTGGTGGTGAAAGCATTCTGGTACAACTTAAAGGCATTCAGATCACGCGTAGCACGTGCGTTCGCAGCGAATTTGGTCACCATCGCGGCGTACGTGTTGTGCATGTTGTCATCGAAGAATTCCTTCGAGATCTGAAGTTGTTTCGCGTACGTAACAGCGTAGTAGGTCACGAGGTTCGCTACACGAGGTGAAGCAGAAGCAACCGGTTGTTCCTCGCTCTTCACGTCCCAGAATCCACCACCACCAGACAAGACCTCTTCGATGTGAGCGGCGTTGTCGATGTCTACCTGTTTAAAGATTTCTGGAGTTTCGGCAGTCGCAATGCCCGGGCCAACTGGCCACGTATATTCCTGCACGAAGATGGCATCAAGCTTTGTGATGACAACATCGGGGGATAGTGCTGATGTTACAGCCATAGAATTGTATTAGATTGATGCGTTCACTTAAGCGACGCCGAGACAGACAGAACCGCGAATCATGAAGTAGCAGACGCTATTCACCGGATCTCCACCGACGATGACAAGGCCATCGGTCGAAGCGGTCGAAGAGGTGTCCACGGTATAGACACCTGCCGTCAAGTCGAACAAAACAGGCACACCGATAAGAGCCTGAATCTTCGCAGCGGTGTTAAACTCAGCCGCCGTCTTCGTCTTACAGGCGTAGACCAAACCAGATCCGTTCACATAAATGTTGACAGTACCGTCAACGGAAGCGGTCTGATTAGAAGTCGAAGCAGCAATACCAAGGAAGGTCGGGGTACCGGTCGCTGGTTCAGCGTCAGCAGAAGGAACCGCATAGGTGGAAACCAGTTTGGCTGGTTCACCGGCGTTGATCGTGGTTGCCGCAGCCGCTACTGGCCACGTCCAACCGGATGGCAGTTCCTGACCGCCTTGGCTGATAATGGAAACATCTCCAAGAGCCATACGTTAATTTGATCGTTGTTTCTTAAGATTCGCAGCTTTCTGAATCATCTCTTGAGTGAACTTCTGTTTCTTCATGAAATCCCACTCGCCGGCAGAGAAGAGTTTAGACAAATCGGGCGTTGGCTGCGGACGCTCCTGACCTGCACCCAATCCGTTTCCTCCAAGAGTTCTCTTGGAAACAACGGTTTGGGCCAATTCACTGCTTACACGTTCGTACTTGGGACGATTCGCTAAGAACCGTGCCTCTTCAAGATCTTGTCGAATGGATGTTCGAGTAAAGCCACTCTTTGCCAACCGGTCATACTTCAGACGAATCAGCTCGCGCTCATTCTCATCAGATGACAGATTGAACAGCTCTTCCTCAAACAGATCTTCGGCTTCCTTCTGCCTTTCGGCTTCCAGAACGGCAGCTACTTCGGCCTCGATCGTCGGACGGATCTCTTCGGGATTGATTTCAGGGGCTTCAGCTTTGGCCTGTTTCGCCTCTTTATTCTTCTTATAAAGGGTGTATTCGGCCTTGGCTCGCTTCGCCTTTTCTTTTTCAAGCTCTGCCTTGTAGTCAATCTCCGGTTCGACCTTCGTCTCGGAAGTGTCAGGGGATCCCGCTGCGACTTCATCCTGTTGTTCCGTCTTTGGCGGCTCAACAGATTTTTTAATCTTAGGGGCTGTCACTTCATGGGACGGGTCAAAGTCGTCTTTGACGACGGTCTCGATAACTGCCATAGCGTTGCCGTGATTAATGGCTCACGTTGCCACGTTATCTTGCTTAGTGGTGCAAGCTACCTTTCGCTCTCGCTCTACCATTCGCTCTCGCTCTATCTAACAGAAAACTCCCCAATAATGGGGAGTTCGTAAGCCTTGCTAATTTGGAAACACCCTGCGACAGATGTCGAAAATTAGGAAGGCTTATGAGCTTCCCATCTTTCGTCGCAGGTGATTATTAAAGGGCCGCGATCTGTTCAACCTTTTTCTCCAGTACATCTAGAGTATACAGCTCTGCCTTTGAGAATACCATATCCTCTACGTTCTTGCTCTTATTCACCAGTCGATCCGTGGCGTGCGAACGCATCTCTGCCAGTAGCTTCTTCCAGAGATTGAACTTCTTGAGTGTCCGTGCTTCGGTAATGAGAAAGTTCACTTCTTCTTCTGGGAGCACATGATCACCGATCCGCATCGTTATGACCTTGACTCCCTTCGGATTCTTGCTAGAGGCGATTTCCAATACCTCATCAAAGACAAGGGCGTTGCAGATCGACTTCAACGCCCAATTGATAAACAACACCCTTAGTCTTTTCATAAGGTCTACTTTCGATCAGTCTCCGGCTTCTCCGGTTGTTCGGCTTGTTCTTCGCTGAAGGACTCGCCCATCTCTTCGTTCAAGCGAGGGATCTTCTTTGATTTGGCCAAGGCGACTAAGGCCGCAACAATCGACATACTAGATAGGTTCACCGGTCAAGGCATCGAGAACACCGAAGTCTGGATCATTCAACGTGCCATCTTCGGCCCCTTCGGTCCATGCAGCTTTCGTGTCATCACTCACGGCGAAGTTCCACCAGGTCTGAAAGTCCACCTGATGCCAGTCGTCTCGTGCCACGAATGGCGCTTCGTCTTTGACTTCAACACGGACGATCTCGTTACTGTCGTTATGGCGTTCGTAAGCGAACTTCATAGATTAGAGAAACTTAATTTCTAAGTCTTTAACTTTAGTGTAACGCAACTTCTGCTGACACTCATAACGCACGGCGTTCATCGCACCAGTGAACATGTCCAGTGCTTCGTAGATGGGAGTGTCTTTCAGAATCGCAAGAATCTGTTTCATGTCTTCTTCGCTAGAACCAAGCTTCTCTGTTTCAATTACGAGATCACCGACCAGCGTCTTCTTGCTGAGATCATCGAAGGTGCTGGAGATGAGGGCCATGATCGCAGACATGTCAGCTGCGACGGTGTTCACCTCTTGCTCATTAAAGTGCCCCACCAGCGATCGGAAGACCTTGCGCTTCGCTTCGAGAGCCGCTTGCTGCTCCGGTGTCAGCGATGGGACTTCCGGTTTGCTTTCCTGCTGTCCGCTTGTTTCTGCTGCCTTTTGGCCTTCCGATTCTTTTGGGGACGGCACTTCGCTCGAAGGTGTTTCGGCTGATATTGAGGACAGTTGGTTCTCCGTTTCGTTGCTCATAGTCTTCTGAGTTAAGAATAACCTTATCGATCTCTTTTTGTGAGTACCCGTCGCAGATGAGTCTATTCCCGTCAACACGTGTCGGGACATCACGTTTCAGGTGGAACTTCTCTGCCAGCTTCCGTCTGGTCTCGCTGCTCAACAGGATCCAGTTCTGTTGTGTCATAGTCGCAGTATTATTTATCTTTGGCTATCGATCTTTTTCTCTTGACCTTTTGCTACTAGCCTCTTGCCTTGGCGATCTGAGCGGTAGATGCCGGTTGGATACCAGCGACAAGACTGGCACGTCCGGCAGATGGAGCGGTCGGCGTTGGATTCTGTAATGCACCCTGAGCAGCTTGCATGACCGCTTGCTGATCTTGGTTGGATCCCGGTTGAGCACCAGGGACTCCACCACCCGGGCCACCCTGTTGTGCTGGCGGAGCCAAGTAGATCTCAGGATCATCTTTGGTGCGATCATAGCTTGCAAAGAGAAGATCACGAGTGACTGCTTCCAAGTTCTTCGGATTTTGCGCGATCAGAGGATTCTGAATGGCGCGATCGTACTCTTCCAAGTTCATCGCTTTCATGAGAGCATCGCTCTTCGGATTGACCGCTTCGCTCATCATCTGCACCTTGAACTTCAACTGGCGGAACATCTGCGGGTTGACCAGATAGAGCTGTACGTTGTCGCCCATCTCGCGCTGTTTGGTAGCGATCTCTTGACTCTTAGCCAACAGATCCGACTTCGTGATCTTGCCCGTTGGCATGTTGAGATCAAAGGAGATCTTCCGCGTCTTCGTCTTACCATCGATCGTCTTGTTTGGAAGCAGAAAGCTCTTGAACTTCAGCATGTCTGGACCAGTGATGGTGTCTGAGACGTCACCAACGGTCATGTGCTGGAGAATGTCACCAACGCGCAATCGCCCGTAATCTTCCACCATGAAGCTGATCATCTGCGCAAAGAGTCCCAAGAGCGTCTTGGCGTTCATCTGCAAGAGATTGCTCTCATAGGCGGTCATGCGCGCAGAGCCAAGGCCAGAGAGGTCAACGGAAGACTCACCAATGGACTCTTCCACCTTGTTGATGAGTTCCATGCCAGCAGAGAGGTTGTTGTTGGTGTTGATCGTCTGGAAGCTGGCGTTCGGATTGGTGCTGTTGTCGATGGTGGTGATGGCGCCAGGGGCAATGACGCTCGTGCCAATACTCTCATTACCAAAGACGACGGCCGGCGGCATCATCTGCAAGTACGTGCCATCAACCAACATGCGATAGGCCGTGTTCACAATCGCCTCGTCATTCGCCATCTTGAAGGCAGCACTCATGTAATAGAAGAAACGGCCATCGTCAAAGAGTTCGTAACCACCTTTCACGAATGGATACATCTTGTCGTTGCGCTTGTTCGGCTGATCTGGATCGTCCATCAAGATGCCATTCACGAAACGGAGTTCAAGGTCACCAAGACGATTATAGTAGATGACCTCTTCCACCAGCTCTTGTCTCAAGGACTCGTCCCATGCTTGGTAGAAGAGATTGTAGAGATTGCTGTAGATGAACTGGATGCCCGGCTTCACGTATTTGAAATTCTCTACGCCATCGTATTTCTGTCTGGCTGTAGAATAGTTGATGACCCTGCGCCAGATGAGATACGGCTGCTCTTGGATGTCATGGACGTAGATGTTGCTGATCCACAGCTCGTCTGGCGGCACCATCGTGTCACGGAAGCCACTCAATTGTTCGTCCAAGATTCGCTTCTCTTTCCAGCTGCCATCAGGTTGGATCTCTTTGATGTTGCGATAGATCTCACGGTACTCCGTTTGGATGAAGGCAGCAGGATTCACCATTGCCGAGATGACAGAATAAAGAAACGTCTTCACGTATTTGCTCTGATCACACGTCCATTCAAGCAGGTCTTCCATGACGGTGGCTGCGTCACGATCTTCTTGCTCGTCTTCATTCTGAGCGTAGATCTTTGGATAGATGGCGGCAGTCGTTAGGTGAGCAGCAATGGAGATGATCTTGTTTCGGACGATTGGACGAAAAGCCAGAGACTTCCAAGACTCCAACGGATCTCGACTTGGGGAGCCAGGGTATTGATTCCAGCTGGTTTGATCGAGCGTAATGCGTTCCAGCAAGCTGTTGAAATTGAACTCTGCGTATGGCTTGTTTCTGATGACGTTCGCCAATTGAAAATCTCGCATGACTTCAGCCGTGCGATCTTTGACTGCTTGTGGCGGATCCCAAGGAGCCTGTTCATTCAGGATCTTCTTTGTCTTTTTATCTTCTTCCAGGGTGAGGTCTAAAATCATACGCTCTCTTTGATCTTGTTGACGGCATGATCAAGGACACCATTGAACAACTCTTTGGTAAACAGGTCGTTCGGTAAGAATACCACATGCGACTGCTTAACCATGCCATCCTGTACTAATTTCAGGAACACTCCGTTGCCCTGTTCGTCGGACGTCTGCTGTTCGTTGGCCATAAGTCCCTGCCTTATGATCGGGAATGAAGATCGCTGTTGCTGAACGCTTCTGGGAGTCAAGTCCTTGGAAGCCATAGCGGATAGCGTCCATGGTGTGACTGAACTCATGCTCTGGCTCATTCAGTATCTTACCATCTTTATCCGTCTTCCACAGATAGTTGCGATACTCTCTGATGATGTTGACGCTACGCTTTGTGACGCTGATACGCTTGTCTTGGACGAATTGGATTCCTTGTGTCACGGATCCTTTGCCTTTTGATGCACCGATCACGTTGACGCGGAATGATCGCAATTCATCGATACTCTTTGGCTCTGCGCTGTCGGCGACGGTCAAAACTTGCAACGGCTGATTGAGTAGCACGTCTGCGATGCGTCGATTGCTCATGCCTGTCTCATAGCACAGCTCGTCTAGAACGTAACCACCATTGCAATAGTAGATGTCAACGATGGTCGTCGGGTCATTGCTATAGCCAAAGTCTAGACCACGTCTGTCTAGCCTCGCTTCATGTGGGATTGCTTCGATGATCTGCCAGTCCTTATAAATCTTTCCTTCAACTTCACCAAGTTGCCCAAGGCCGTAGACTTGCCACCAGCCCTGTCGGTCTTTGCGCTGTTCGATTGACGCGACGATGTTCGGGTCTAGAGCTTCGTTGTCTTTGTAGGTGAGAATAACACGCTCGGCGTCGTCACGTTTGCCGATGACTTCCGTGAATGCCCAAAACTCGGCTGTCGGGTTGTAGTCGATATAGACGAACTCGCGTGTACGCACTTCTAGTTGCTCAAATGCATCAAAGGTGACGTTGTTCGCTTCGTTGATGAAAAGCCTGTCGCGTCGTGCGCCGCGTAGCTTGTCGCCATTGTCGCTACTAAAGAACTCTAAAATGCTACCTGTCTCGAACGTGTAGATGCTGTCTGTTGCGTTCCACCGCTTATCCCTCCAGTAGTGGTGTTCCTGCATGATGCGCTGAAAGTCGCGCATGGCACCACGCTTCAGATGCGGCACGGATTCACTGACCACGCTCGTGATCGTCGGCTTTTTATCACTCTGTGCCAGATTGATGAGCCACAGAATGATGCTGATCGTCTTGCTCGCCGACGTTCCGCCTTGAACGATGCGCAAGCGTTTGTTCATTGCGGCAATCTTCTTGACGGCTGTCGTGACAGTGAACATGTTTCGATGATCTAACTATTCGATTTTCTAACTACTTCATTTTGCGTGCGTGTGCTCGCGCCATCTTTTGGAAGATTGCGCCTGCTACGCGCTTGCCCGCTGCTTTGCTGCCGTACTCTTTGGCCGCGCTCTTCGCGATCTTTGCAAAACCGCCCGTCTTCTTCGTGCGGCCAAGTCGCCTGACCATCGCCTTGCCTCGCTTCGTCTTCGGTGTTGTACCGCGAACCTTGCGCATCTTCGCCTGCAACTTCATGCGTGTAAGTGTTGCCATAGAGCTATTTACAGTCACGCTTAGAGATCGTGCTCATGCCACTCTTGCCCGTCGTTACCTCTTGTGCTGTCTTTCCAAACCGCTTCATGACACCGGCGGCCATCTTCTTGCGCGGCGACACCTTGGACGTTGACGTGATCTGCATAATGTTATGCGTCGCACAATATATCTTGTACGACGCTTGTTAATTTTTTAGCTAGTTTTAGCGTCAATCTGCTTGTCAACGGTTGACAAAATCGGTTGCGGCAACAAGTCTTGACCGTCACGGCCTGTCAATTCGTTTCGCTGTGCCCACTTGTGTTTTCCCAAACGTTCAGCAACGAATGTCGCAACTTTGCTCACGGCGTTCATCTTTTGAGCGTCGTCGTCAAACGAAACTTCTAGCACCTCTTTTAGTCGTTTTTCGGCCTTTTTTATCATTTCGTGATCCCCCACAATTTCCCTCATCCATTCGTTATCGACCGTCGTGATATTTGTTGCATAATCCTTACTGTATCCAGCTTTCAATGCGCTTTGCATCGCGTTGCCAAACGTCTCACTTTCTGGATTCAGATAGCATTCCTTGAACAATTGTTGTTGCGGATTCAACGCCATACATCCCTATTCTATCACAAAACTGCAACATTATCACACAAAAGTTAATCTTTTTTCCTTTCTTCCTACTTATCCACAGCCCACCATCAATAATCCCCCATTTCCCGTATCTCCCACCCTCAATATTTTAGCTAATTTTAGCCAGAATTCTCTATTTCTCTATCTCTACCCCTTGACACATATACCGCACTATGGCATACTTCTAGCATAGCTTATCCAATCCGATAGCTATGGAGGTCACATGTTCGCTACCCTGTACAGCATCGCTCCCCGTTCCGTTCAGATCATCATCGACCGCATGCTGCCCGTGTCCTCTTACATCGTCGAAGAGCCGACCGCCATCGCTCTCCCCTGTAAGGTGTTCAACATCTACTAGCGCAAACTCGCGCAAGCGTCGCCGATCCGCTCTCGATCGGCTCCTCTCTCATGTGCTGGAACTATCCAGCCTATAAGATCGGAAGATATGCAAGAACAAACCCGCCTTTTCTTTGTGGTCGAAAGTTTGACAGCTAACGCAGAGATATTTGAAACGCTCGAATCTGCTAACGGTTATCGCGATTTTCTTCGATCAAAGAACCACGAATTGATCAGAGTCTATCCCGCGATCGTCCGCAACGCCTACCGCGACGACACACGATGGAATTACGAGGACGCAAGCGATACTTTCACGCATCTCACAGAAGAAAAATAATTAGATAATCGAACTATCTATGCAACCCTCTATGCTCTCCGCCGACTTCCAAGGCTTCGGCTATCGTGAACTCGACCTAGCGGCAGACCTGCTCAAAGAGTACGCGAACCATCCGCCTATGTGGTTAGCAGGTTACGACATCAAAATTGGCATGAACGTGAACAGCGGCAACGTCTTTCTCTACAACGACGATGGCGATGTTGGTATGTTGAACAATGGCCGTATTGAACGCTTCGACACCTGCCCAAATTGTGGCGCGGAAGACTTCTATCCCGCTCTCACCCTTGACGACAACCGCGAATATTGCAACTTCTGCCGACCGTCTACGAAATCATAACCTCTCTATGCCATCATCTAAAGCCGTCCGCGAAACCGCCCTGTTCAATGCGCTCATCGCCAAGAACGAAATCGCAAAAACGATCGCTGGTTCACCGCATGACATTTTCTGTTCCATCAAGTCCATCCTCTTTGATCTTGAAACAATCGAAACCGCTCTCGCCGTCGCTCTAGAATCCGAGCATATGCACGATAACTTGCCATCCGCCCAAGACACCTATAACGCTGCTACAAATTCCGTTTACAACCGTTCGCATCAATCCTAACACTATGCGCTACCTATTCAATCCACGCTTCCGCCTGTCTACCTGTTCAGACTTCTACCGCATGAAGCACCAAACGACACAAACGACACAGATCAAAGACACTGAAGCCACCCACTCCTAACGACCAACAGCAACCGACGCAATACCCTGCGTCGGTTGTCCGCGTATTGTGCCAATAGCCACATATCCATTGGCAGCTGACGCGGACGACCTGAACAGCCAAGTCGTCCTATGGCCACACTTTGGCTAAACCACCCTATAGCCCTACTACCCTGCTAAGGCCCCCCTTGCGGGTATAGCCATGCTATCCCGTCCTTTCACAATTCACGCCATGGTCTATAAACGCTCAGTAAAGCGCGTTTGATACAGAGCCCGGGAATCCTATCTTTGGCCAGTATCTATCTAACACAGCGCATTCTGTTGCGTCGCAAAATGCAATCTAGATACCCTCTGGCCATCTACCCATCTAGCCAGCTGCCTAAACAGCAATAACGACGGTTGTTTAGGATACCCATAGATAGAATACCCATAGAACTGACCAGCAACCAACACCAGCAACCAGCAACCAGCTACCAACAACCAAAAAGCATGCTTTTACCGAGCCATGTAACCAGACCAAAAAAGCATGCTTTTTCGGAACCATCTATGAGACCATCCAACCACCCAGGAACCAGACCGTTCTGTGTTCAACCATGCTTTCTGGCCACATAACCAATAGACCCAATCTTAGTGTTAGCGGAGGGTGACCCTCCTTTTGTCACTACTGGATGGAGGGTATCCCTCCTTTTCATCGTCCCTTTAGGAAGGAGGGTGACCATCCTTCCCGCATTCAATCCCGCATTCAATCCCGCATTCAACGTCAGCACCGGATGGAGGCAAGGCCCCCCTTGCGGGGGCCGCCGCGCTCCGTCCGGTGCCCCCGTCATTTGGAGGGTATCCCTCCTTATATCTGGCTAAAAATATCAGCTTGACAAATCTTTCTTTAACTGGTACGCTCTGGGAGCGGAGCGTTGCGAGCTTTGGCTCTTACCTCCACTCCCAGAGCCAGAAAGTCAGCTAATATTAGCCAAATAGGGGGGGTGTGGGGGGTTTTAGCCAAAAAAACATTGTTAGTAAAACAGTATGAACGTCACAAAAGTTTTTAAAGCCATCCTAAAAGAGCAAAAGACAGGCGTTGATCTGTTCGTCGGTTTCTTTTTCCTCAAACCGTTTAGAATCATCAAACGCGAGTATTATTCACAGAAGATGCAAAAAGCCTTGCGTCTTGCTCAGGTTGAAGCCAAACGTCTCGGCCATCAAGGAATAGGGCAAACTGACTGGTGGAAGTGGTACTTAAAGTATTCGGAAAGGCATAGTCAGAGCTTTCTATAATATGAGCGTTACAGCAGAAAGGGTTTTACTCCTCTGTTTTTAGCTGCCCACGCGTGTGAATAAGTTCGGTTTGTGGCTTGTCCCCATCCTCTTTAATTTGATTGCCTTTTGCCTAATCAGCTTCTCGATTAACGTATCCTGTTGGCTCTTTTCCAGTGGGAATCCTTTGATCTGTTCTGCGAGGTCTGCCTTTGTGAATTCTTCCATTATCGAGTATCTATTAGCTATTTCATCTGCGATGAATGCTTCGTACTTTCGCACCTTTCCGTATGGCTGGTACTCAATCCAGTGCTCGTTGGTATTTGGATCACCGTGGTCTATCAAAGCGTGTTCGTAGACATCTTCCAGTCGTTTACCTCTTCTGGCTTTTTCCCATCTGAATTGAATACGTTCCTGTTCTTTCCCCTCCTTTTCAAAGACCTTCTTTCTTAGTGTTATCAGAAAAGAAGCGGCGTTCTTGATGTCTCCGCTCCCTCGGAACACTGGCCAGTCGTCGCTCCCGTAATCCGTCTGGTCTTTTTTTGTGTGATGCAAGATGAGTCCCGCGATCTTTTGTTGTCGTTGATTGTTGTCATCGTCGAAACGGAGGGTCTTTGAAATACCATCCATTACCTTACGCATCTCTCCCGCATCGTTTTCGCTTTTCCCCTCTGGCAAGATGGATACCAAAGAGTCGAAAATGATGAGAATAGGCTTCACCTCTTTGATCAATGCCCGTAGTAAATCCATCCCCTTTTCATCTGCCCTCCAGTAATGTTCGTAGAACTGGACGTCATATGGGTTGAAACGTGTTTGTGGGAAATCTTTGCCGCGATCCAATAACCATGCACGTCGGTCGTTTTCATCTGGTCCGTTTTCATTATCGAACCAAAGAACAGTTCCGGCTTTCGTCTTAAATTCCCCATCTACCATCTCTCCGCTCGTTACCTTCATGGCAATGTGTGCCGCCTTCCAAGACTTTCCAACGCCTCCGTCCCCAACCATGACCGTTAGATCACCTGCTGACAGCATGCGTTCCACCACCCAGTCAATTGGTTGTGGTGGTTTCTTCATCTTTTCGCTCCATGGGGATAGCTTAGGGATGGTGTAGCTTGGTATGGAGATATAGGGCATTGGTGGGGGTTTCTGTTCATTCTCCATAGTTTGGCTTGCTTAGCTCGGCATCTGCGATTGATTGAAAGGTGGTCCGGAGTTCCTTGTCTTCCAATGGTGGATCGTTCGTCTTGTTCCAGAACCAGAGCATCTTCCAAGCAACCTCCAGCTGGTTTCTTCCCACAGCGCCGATGAATTTTCCCGCGATCGCTGCGGCGGTGTCGTTTCTTCGTCCCGCTCCTACGCCATCCATTTCCTTTAACCAGTCATGTTTGTCCTTCTCCTTGTTCATCTGAATGATCCATTCTGGTACTGGCATCAGCGCTTTCAGATTGTTCGGTGTCCATGGCGACAGATCCGTCCAGTCGTAGGTCGTTCTGTATTTGTCGTGTTTGCTTGGTGGCAGGATGATAATGCCGCCATCTGAGCGGATATCCAGCTGGTCGTGAACCAGCCCCACGGAGTTTTTTAGCCGCGGCTCATACTGGCAGAACAGGTGATAACCGCCGGATCCTGTTTTGCTGGTCATGGTCAAATCGAATTTGGCCAACAGGTCGTCTACGTTCATGGGGGAACAGTCGCACAAACCCCCATCTTTTGCCTTGCAGCCTTCCTTATGAACATCTATATCGATCACCGTGCAATTAGATCGCTTCCCGGTGATGAGAGCGATCTGAGCGTCGTCTGGAGCGTCATAAAACCATTGTTCGACCTGTTCTAATGATACCGATGGTGGAAGATCGCCCCACTTGATGATGGGACGTTTCTCTTTGGCTGGTACGACAAACCAACCCGCTTTTCTATAGGCCAGCGCCCATTGCAACAACAGCTCTTGTTGCGAGAACATAGAACTAATCCGGATAGCGTTTCACTGGCAGTACTTGGCCCTCTTGGTAGAACTTCTTATTGGTCAGGTCATGGGTTTGGGGGAGCCAGCGTTGCCACCTGCCGCACAGAGAGCATTCGATTCCAAGATGGTGGCCGTACTTGGGTAGGCGCTTGTCGTTTTGTGACGCGGTGGTGATGGCTGAAGCTTCAAAGAACTTCACGAAAACCAGAGGGTCGTCGGTCGTGCCGCAGTATTTGCAATTAAACATAAAAACCATTTGTATCTGGATCTGTGCAAGCACTCGCGTGCCTTACGGCTCCGCGGACACAGATCCGAATATAAATGGTCTTTCTACACAGTGCTTGCTGTGGATCTATAGTATACCACCGGCGTCTAACCGACGCCGGTGGATAACTTTTTTAGAACGGCGCTTCCGACTTCACCTCCACCGTTCCATCTTCTCTTACCTTGTTACACGTGAAACGCGTATCGATCCCTTCGCCTTCGCGTGTCACATCAAACGTATCATTTAGTTCGATTCCTGCGGCTTTCATGGCGATCACCAGCGCGTTCTTGTGACCCTTTGCCGTGTATGCGCGCTTCGTGGCATTTGGTGCTTCCTCAAATGTCAGCATCAATTCGCGTCCATCTTTCGTCCTGTAGATCTCTGGTGTCTCTGGTCGTTGTTCGCGCCATTCGATGCTTGTGAACTTTAATCGGCGTGGCGTGGTTCCGAAGTCCACATTACGGAGAAACATCGAGTCGCCTTCCTCTTCCGGTCGTGAATACGTGTCCCAAATAGACATAGGTTTGTACATTAAGTCGTAGAACTCTTTGGTCAATGAACGCTTGGTCTTCCGTTTAGCTATCCTCACACAGTTTCAAGCCAGTCCTTTAATTGCTTGCCGACCTCTTCCGTCATTGGCGCGATCTTGTTGTCGAATAGACCGGTGCGATCCTTGGTGGCATGACCATTGTGTGCTTTGTCCAGATCCCAAACGACGGTCAATTCGTAATCGAATCCTTCCTTCTGCACCGGTCCCAATCCAAGCTTCGTCACCTTTCCTCCCTCAACGCTGTATTCTGTCTTGGCGCGCATGGTGGTGATAATGTGACACTTCGATTGCAGAATGGCGTCTACCAGATGATTGTGCTCCGGGGTGATCTTTCTCCATGCGGCGAAAGAATTGCCCGTCTTATCTGCTACAGCGCCGTGCTGATCTAATAAGCCACCTTGGCCTGACCAAGCGTGTGAGATGCTATCGATGATGATGGTGTCATAACCAGCGTCTTCCGCTGCCTTGATGGCCGCTACATACTTCTGTGGTTCGTACGGCGCGTTCATGGTAACGATGTCGTAGTCGAACTGCTTGCCGTAGAGGTCGCCGCTTCCTGCTTCGGTGTCGATGACGGCGATCTTACCGCCGATTCCTTTGGCGATGCGGAGTGCACTGTACGTCTTACCAAAACCCGCCGGGGCGACGAGGCCGATACGTAACTTGGCTTTCGAACGTTCGGCTTTTCTGAATTCAATTTGCATATGTTGTCGTTGTTGTTAGTTGTTGGCGTTGTCGTCGTTCGACTTTTTCTGCACGTCGCAGACCGAGACATACGAGTAGTGTAGCAGGCGGGTCTGTCATTGGAAGTGGATAACTTTCATTCGTCGTTTGCTATAATAGGTGCATGCTTCCCTCGTTGAATGAAATGATCGCTACTAAACGCTGGAAAGAGGCGGACATTTTAACGCTCAAAGATCGCTACAGCTTCGAGCTTGGTGTTCCAACACTGCCGGCGCGCATCAAGTACTTCGTCTGGTATTGCCACTTCCTTGGGTATTGTGATGAGGGAGAGTTTATCGGTCGTCAATATTATCGTTTAATCAGCCAGTCGCTCGGGACACGGTGGGTGCGTGGATACACTCCTCCGCGTCGTGGAAAGCAAGTGATCGTCTTCGATGTCCTCTGTGATGATTGCGGGTATTCCGGCAAAGAAGATCGCTTCCAGCGCAAGATGGATGTCGTCTGTGCACGCTGTGAAGGAATCCATGTTCGATTCTTATGATGTTCTGTCTTGAGATTCCCATGGATCCTGTGGCCAAGGGTCGCCCACGTGTTTCAACGCGTGGCGGGTTCGCTCGAACGTATACACCCACGAAGACACGCGATGCTGAAAGTGAGATCCAAATGCACTTGCGTAAAGCATGGAACGCTCCTCCGCTTACAGGGCCAATAGAAGCGGCTATACACTTCTTTGTTCCTATTCCGGCGTCCTTCTCGAAGAAAAAGAAGCTGGCGATGGATGGTCAACCGGTCTTAAAACGCCCGGACTTGGATAATTACGCCAAGTTGGTCCTCGATGCGGCGAACGGCATTCTCTTTATTGATGACGCCCAGGTCTGGTTATTGGAATTGCATAAAAACTATGCTTTTGAAGGGAAAATCGTCATTTCCATGGATTACGAGGGCTGTGGGTAACTCCCCTTGACATATATGTTCTAGTGATGTTATAGTGGCATCATAATTACATAACACCCTGCGACTATGGCACAGACACTGCTCGAGAAAGCGCTTCATATCCCATCAAACGGAAAACCGAATAAAATCTCTGATGAGGAGGTGGGATTGGCCGTTGCTTGGGCGAATGGTCGTATCAGCCAGAAGCAAGTTTCCCATGCTCTTGGATTGAAAACCGGTACCTCTGTCTATACCCCGTTAGCTCTCGCTCTTCGCCAATACATCGTCAATCTGAAGAAGTAGTATGACCAAAAATCAGGAGGCAGTGAATCATTTCTTGGAGAGCTACCCGGGGAGAACATTGGAAGAGGTGCTAGGTGAAGATCCTATGCAGATATCGTATCTCCGTCTCTGTGGATTCCGTTGCGCCTTTTGCCGCGCCCACGTCTCCATGGGGGATCTCATGCGTCACTCTTATCGTGTTAATACCCTTTGTTCTCACTGCTCGTAATGTATGAAAAAAGAAAAAATGATTCGTACCTCGATGAATCTTTCCGCTGATGACTTAAACCGTCTGCGAGAAAAGACCCGACGGGAAGACCGCTCCATGGCCCAGGGATTCCGCCTGGCTCTTCGTGAGTATGTGAATAAGCCAGAGAACGTTTAGCCCCCTCTGACGTCACCATCGCTCAGTTCATTCGCGTTCGTGCACCCAAAGACGAGCCTGTCTATACTGGATAATTAATAAAAGATTTATGACTTTCAAACACCAAGGTTTGTGCCAAGAGGTATAAAAGGTTCCCATAAACCGAGGCGAAGGTTCAGAAATTACTGGCTGGTGTATCTCCCTAAGCATCATCGGGCAGTACACCTTGGTTATGTATTTGAACATATAATAGTAGCCGAAAAGAAACTGGGTAGAAAGTTAAGGGTGGGTGAGGTTGTCCACCATCTCGATCATAACGGACAAAATAATAACCCGAACAATCTCAAAGTGATGACACGATCTGAACATAAAAAAGAACACGCAGAAATCGGACTTAGAACAAGACTGAAGAAAATCTACGAAGTAAAGAGTCTGGGTCCTAAGGCGTTGGTAGCATACAAAAAAACGCGAAACGCAAAAAAAGCAGCACGGGTCATCGGGTGTTCTGAGATGACCCTACATCGTCTAATAAAATCTTATCTTAAAATTAATTCTCTATATGAAGTTTAAGTTCCAAGGCGACGTGATGTTCCACCCATTCAACGGAGATTTGCCAGAAAAGAAAATCAACCACAACGGCTCATTTGTCTTGGCCTTGGGTGAGACGACTGGCCATAAGCACGTCATCACCGTTGATCGTCCCGACCAAATGGAGATGCGACAATTACCAAATGGCGAGTATGTGATGATCCTGAAAACACAAGGCACCGTGACACACGAAGAACACAAGACAATCTTCCTTGCGCCAGGTACTTACCGTGTTGGCAAGGAACGAGAGGTCGATCACTTCAGTCAAACCGTTCGCAAAGTCATCGATTAATATGGCAAAGATTGAGTCCCTGACTGAAGAACAAAAGGCGCGCTTCCCTGAGTTCGTAAAGAAATGGACGGACATTGGTTTGTGTACTGAAAAAGCAAACCGAAAAGAGGCAGAGGATGGCATCATCGAAGCCTACAAAATCGCAGGATTGAAAAGGCCAAAGATCGTTTGGTGTGATTCGCCGTTGTCCCAAGGTTTGACGAGGATAATCGTTCAGAAATTGGAGAGCGAGGGGAAATTGACGAAAGGTCTTGTTGGCAAAAACGAAAAGGCCAGCGTTCGGGCCAGCGTTCGGGACAGCGTTCGGGACAGCGTTCGGGCCAGCGTTGGGGCCAGCGTTCGGGACAGCGTTGGGGACAGCGTTTGGGACAGCGTTGGGGCCAGCGTTTGGGACAGCGTTCGGGACAGCGTTCGGGACAGCGTTGGGGCCAGCGTTGGGGCCAGCGTTTGGGACAGCGTTGGGGCCAGCGTTGGGGCCAGCGTTCGGGACAGCGTTGGGGCCAGCGTT
>Ga0335069_10001255_pt1 | contig 40965 bp, 53 predicted proteins | sample Lox_Sample_11_FD_206714 | JGI IMG/M metagenome (GOLD analysis project Ga0335069, IMG submission 206714) | Soil microbial communities from Loxahatchee National Wildlife Refuge, Florida, United States - Lox_Sample_1.1 | ecosystem: Environmental > Terrestrial > Soil > Wetlands | place: USA...
GGGAAAAGAAAGTCGACGAACTGATGGCGGCGGTGGACAGCTACATTCCGATCCCCGAGCGCGCCATCGACAAGCCGTTCCTGATGCCGATTGAAGACATCTTCTCGATCCAGGGACGCGGCACGGTGGTGACGGGGCGCATCGAGCGGGGGATTTGCAAGGTCGGCGAGGAAATGGAGATCGTGGGCTTCCGCGATACGCGCAAGACGGTGATCACGGGCGTCGAGATGTTCAAGAAGCTTTTGGACGAAGGACGCGCGGGCGACAACGTGGGACTCTTGCTGCGCGGTGTGGAGAAGGACGAAGTGGAGCGCGGGCAGGTGATCGCGAAGCCGGGGTCGATTACGCCGCACAAGAAGTTCAAGGGCGAAGTGTACGTGCTGTCGAAGGAAGAAGGCGGGCGGCACACGCCGTTCTTCAAGGGCTACCGGCCGCAGTTTTATTTCCGGACGACGGACGTGACGGGCGTAGCGGAGCTGCCGGCGGGGACCGAGATGGTGATGCCGGGCGATAACGTGAGCCTGGTAGTGGAACTGATCACGCCGGTGGCCATGGACAAGGGCTTGCGCTTCGCCATTCGCGAAGGCGGCCGCACCGTGGGCGCCGGTACCGTGACGGAGATTGTGGAATAACGCAATGGCGCTCAGAGAACGCATTCGCATCCGCTTGAAGGCCTACGATCACAGGGTGCTCGACCAATCAACGACGGAGATCGTGGACACGGCCAAGCGGACCGGAGCGAGCGTAGCGGGACCGATCCCGCTGCCGACTTCGCGCAGCATCACGACGGTGCTGCGGTCGCCGCACGTGGATAAGAAGTCGCGCGAGCAATTTGAGATTCGCACGCACAAGCGGCTGCTGGACATTCTAGAGCCAACGCAGCAGACCGTGGATGCGCTGATGAAGCTCGATCTCCCGGCGGGCGTGGACGTGGAGATCAAGGCGTTCGGGAAGGATCACAAGTAAGGTGTCAGGTGTCCGGTACCAGGTGTCAGCAAACGCCTGGAACCTGGCACCTGAAACCTGGCACCTGAGGTATCTATGAGTCCAGGAATTCTTGGCAAAAAGATCGGAATGACCCAGGTCTTCCGGCCGGACGGGCAAGCCGTGCCGGTGACGCTGCTGAAGGCGGGTCCGTGCCTGGTGGTGCAGCGCAAGACGCCCACCATTGACGGTTACGACGCGGTGCAGCTTGGCCTGGTCGAGTTCGTTAAGCCGGCGCGCATCAACAAGCCGGCCACCGGACACTTGAAAAAAGCCGGCGCGGAGGGTGCGAAGTTCCTTCGTGAGTTCTCGCTCGGTCCCGGCGACGACGATTTTAAGCCCGGGGACAAGGTCCTGGTGGATCAGTTCAAGCCAAAAGATAAAGTCGATGTGATCGGGGTGAGCAAAGGCCGCGGCTTCGCGGGCCTGGTGAAGCGCCATCATTTCCGTGGCGGTGCGGCCACCCACGGATCGATGTTTCACCGCGCGCCGGGGTCGATCGGAGCATCGAGCTTCCCTTCCCGTGTGCTGCCGGGCATGCGCATGGCGGGTCATATGGGCCACGCGCGCGTGACGGTGCGCAACCTGGAAGTGATCGAAGTGGACACCGAGGACAACGTGCTGATGGTGAAGGGCGCGGTGCCGGGACCGAACGGCGGCTATGTCGTCGTGCGGCGGGCGAAGAGGTAACGCGATGCTCGTGGACGTGGTCGATTTACAAAACCAGAAGGTCGGCGAAGTGGATTTGGCCGACAAGGTGTTCGCCGCCAAGGTGAATGAAGCGCTGCTGTACGAGGCCGTGCGGCATTATCAGGCGGGCCAGCGCGCGGGCACGCACAAAACCAAGGTGCGGGCGGAAGTGGCAGGCTCGGGCAAAAAGCTGTGGAAGCAGAAAGGCACGGGGCGGGCGCGCATGGGTTCGATCCGGTCGCCGCTCTGGAGACATGGCGGGACCGTGCATGGGCCGGTGCCACGCGATTATTCCTACAAGCTGCCGCGCAAGATGGTGCTGGGCGCGCTGCGTGCCGCCCTCACGGCGAAACTTCGCGACGGCGAACTGAAGGTCGTGCAGGCGTTTTCGCTGGCGGATCACAAAACCAAGACCATGCGGTCGGCACTCGACCAATTGGAAGCGAAGCGAAAAGTTCTGGTTGTAGACAATGGCGAGAACCGCAACCTGCAATTGGGCTCGCGAAACCTGGAAGGCGTGACGCTCGTGCCCACGCGCGAAGTGAATGTTTACCATCTGCTGGGACACGACCGTGTGCTGCTTTCCCAGGCCGCAGCGGCGAAACTATCGGAGGCGCTGGCATGAACATACATGAAGTGATCCGGCGGCCACTCGTCACCGAGAAGGGCGTGGCCAAGAAGGAAGCGGAGCTGACGCTTTGCTTCGAAGTGGCGCCTGAGGCGAACAAAGTGCAAGTGAAGCATGCGGTGGAGAAGCTTTTCAAGGTCAAGGTAGATGAAGTGCGGACCTCCAACTTCGTCGGCAAGGAACGGCGGCGCGGCCGTTTCACGGGTTTCCGGCCGGATTGGAAGAAAGCCTACGTGAGACTGAAAGCCGGTGAAAAAGCGCCGGATTGGGCGGAGATCTAACATGCCGATTAAAACATACAGGCCCACCACGCCGACGCGCCGTTTTCAAACCGTCGTCTCCCGCGAAGACATCACCAAGAATCGTCCCGAAAAAGGACTGGTGGAGGCTAAACAGCGCACCGGCGGGCGCAACAGCCGGGGTTGGGTCACGTCGCGGTTCATCGGCGGCGGCCACAAAAAGGCGTACCGTGTCATAGATTTCAAGCGCGACAAGAAAGGCATTCCGGCCACGGTCGCGGCGATTGAATACGATCCCAACCGTTCGGCGCGCATTGCACTGCTGCATTACAAGGATGGAGAAAAGCGTTACATCCTCCAGCCCGACGGCTTGAAGATCGGGCAGACGGTGATGTCGGGGCCCGAGGCCGACATTCTGGTCGGCAATGCGCTGCCCCTCAAGAACATTCCCGCCGGCACTGTCGTTCACAACATCGAACTGAAACCGGGCAAAGGGGCGCAGATGGCGCGCTCAGCAGGCACGCAGGCGCAACTGGTGTCGCGCGAAGGCGGTCTCGCGCTGCTCAAGCTGCCCTCGGGAGAGGTGCGGCGCGTGCTCGATGAGTGCATGGCGACCATCGGGCAGGTGGGGAATCTCGATCACGAGAACGTCTCGATTGGAAAAGCCGGACGCACGCGCTGGATGGGCAAGACACCGCACAATCGCGGCGTATCGATGAATCCGGTGGACCATCCGCACGGCGGCGGCGAAGGTAAGACCTCCGGCGGCCGGCATCCGGTGACGCCCTGGGGCCAGCCCACCCGCGGATTCAAGACGCGCAACAACAAGCGCACCGACAAGTGGATCGTGAACCGGAAAGCGAAGAAGAGATAAGCCATGGGCCGTTCCGTTAAGAAGGGGCCGTTCACCGACGGCCATCTGGAAAAGAAGATCGACGCAATGAACAGCGCCAATGAGAAGAAGGTGCTGAAAACCTGGTCGCGGCGCTCGACGATTCTGCCTGAGTTCGTCGGCCATACGATCGCCGTGCACAACGGCAAGAAGTTTATTCCGGTGTACGTGACGGAAAACATGGTCGGGCACAAGCTGGGTGAGTTTTCGCCCACGCGGCAGTTCAAGGGGCACTCGGTAAAAGCGGCCACCACGGAAAAAACCGCGAAGCCGGCGTAAGGGACAGAACATGGAAGCCAAAGCAGAAGCTCGATACATTAGGGTTTCGCCGCAAAAGGCGCGGCTGGTTGTCGATCTGATTCGCGGGCAACAGGCCGGACAGGCGATCACCACGCTGCGCACGACCAATAAGCGCATTGCACCGACCGTGGAGAAGGTTTTGAAGTCCGCGATCGCCAACGCACAGAATCTTTCCGAAAACGTGGACGTCGATCAACTCTACGTATCGGAAGCCTACGTACACGAAGGTCCGCGGATGAAACGCATTCGCCCCGCGCCGCAGGGCCGCGCATATCGCTATCAACGCCGCATGGCGCATATCGTCGTGCGCGTGGCGGAAAAGGAATCGTAGATGGGACAGAAGGTACATCCGTATGGCTTCCGTTTAGGCTTCAACAAGCCGTGGCGGTCGCGCTGGTTCGCCAAGCAGGGATATCCGAAGCTGCTGCAGGAAGACCTGGAGATGAAGGAAGACCTGCGCAACCGGCTGAAGTCGGCGGGCGTCAGCTCGATTGAAGTCGACCGCCCGGGAAACAAGCTGCGCATCACGATCCGCACATCGCGGCCCGGCATCATCATCGGACGCAAAGGCGCGGAAATCGAAAAGCTCAAGCAGGATCTGGCCAAGCAAACCAAGCGCGAAGTTTTCATCGACATTCAGGAAGTGCACAAGCCGGAGCTCGATGCGCAGCTGGTTTCCGAATCCATCGCCCTGCAACTCGAGAAACGCGTGAACTTCCGGCGCGCCATGCGCAAGGCTGTAGATTCCGCGTTGCGATTTGGCTGTAAGGGGATCAAGGTCCGGGTGTCGGGCCGGCTGAACGGCGCGGAAATCGCACGCAGCGAGTGGTATCTGCAAGGGCAGCTTCCGCTGCACACGCTGCGCGCGGACGTGGATTACGGGTTTTCGGAAGCGCGCACCACCTACGGCGTGATCGGCGTCAAAGCGTGGTTGTACAAGGGCGAGATTCTGGATACCAAGCTGCGCCGCTCGGGGCTTTCGTCGGAGCCGGAACCACGGCGCATGGAACCGCGGCGTGACCGGGATCGCGATCGTGATCGGGACCGCCGCAGGGAACCGCAGCCGGTAGCGGCCGAGACATCGGGAGGCGCCACGCAAGCAGCGCCGCCGAGCGATTTGCCGCGGCCTGCGCGAACTGGCGGCCCGTTGATGCCGCCTCTGATGCCGCCGCAACCCGCGTGGAAGCAGGAAGCGCGCTCGGAGACGGGCGAACCGGCTGCCGAAACCAAGGCTCCTGAAGTGAAGCCCGAAGAGGAGAAAAGCTAAGCCGCCATGTTGATGCCCAAGAAGGTCAAATTCCGCAAGCAGCAGCGCGGACGCATGACCGGAAAAGCCTGGCGTGGATCAACGGTCTCGTTCGGCGATTACGGTTTGAAGGCTCTCGAGTGCGGTTGGGTAACCGATCGCCAGATCGAAGCGGCGCGCGTCGCCATGACGCGGTTCATCAAGCGCGGCGGCAAGGTCTGGATCCGTCTGTTCCCCGATAAACCCATTACCAAGAAGCCCGCTGAGACCCGCATGGGTAAAGGCAAGGGCGCGCCGGAGCAGTGGGTGGCGGTGATCCGCCCCGGCAAGATTCTGTTTGAGATGGAAGGTGTGCCGGTGGAGACCGCCCGGCAGGCCATGCAACTGGCAGCCGACAAACTGCCGATCAGGACGCGCCTGGTGGGGCGCGTGAACGCGGAGTAATTACATGCGATCTCAAAAAATTCGCGATTTGGACAGCCCGGAATTGCACAATCAGTTACGCGACACCGAAGAACAGCTCTTCCGGCTGAAGTTGCAGATGTCCATGGGACAGATGGACGGGCTGAAGAAGCTGCGCAGCATCAAGAAGACCCGCGCGCGCATTTTCACAACGCTGCGGGAGCGCGAGCTGGCCGCCGAAGCGGGAGCGAAAAAGTAACGTATGGCCGAGGAAAAGCAAGGGCATAAGACGGAAAAGGTCGGCGAAGTGGTCTCGACCAAAATGCAGAAGACCATCGTGGTACAGGTGAGCCGCCGCGTCCCGCACAATTTGTACAAACGCATCGTGACCAAGCGCAAGAAATTCTATGCGCACGATGAGGAGAGCACCGCGAAGTTGGGGGATGTCGTGCGCATCGTCGAGTGCCGGCCGTTGAGCCGTCTCAAGCGGTGGAAGCTCGATGAAGTGATCCGGCGCGCCGCGCAGGTATCGGTGCAGCCCTCAGATTTGGACGTAAAGGTTTGAAGAGGTGCTAGGTGCCAGGTGTTAGCTTGCTGGCACCTAAAACCTGAAACCTAAAACCTAGTGAGTGACGTCAGGAGCGAACTTTTATGATTGGCATGCGTACGATTCTCGATGTTGCCGACAACAGCGGCGCACGGCGGTTGCAGTGCATTCTGCCGCGCGGCGGCGATCTCGGATTGCGCGCGGGCTTGGGCGACGTGGTCACCGCCAGCGTGAAGGAAGCGGCGCCGGATTCGGCCATCAAGAAGGGTAAAGTCGTGCGCTGTGTGATTGTGCGCATGCGCAAGGAGACGCGGCGCAAGGATGGAACCTACATCCGGTTCGATTCCAATGCTGCGGTGTTGATCAACGAAACGGGCGAGCCCGTAGGGACGCGCGTGTTCGGGCCGGTAGCGCGCGAACTGCGCGACAAGCGATTCATGAAGATCGTTTCCCTGGCCCCGGAGGTGATCTGATGGCCATCGTGAAACACAAACCCGAAGAGAAGACGCGGATCCAAATCAAGAAGAATGATCAGGTGCGCGTCATTGCCGGCCGTGACCGTGGCAAGAGCGGACGCGTTCTGAGCATCGATCCGTATACGAATAAGGCGCTCGTCGAGCACATCGCGATGGTCAAGCGGCATACGCGGCCGAATCCCGCCAAGCAGATCAAAGGCGGCATCGCGGAGCGGGAAAGCCCGATCGCTGTGTCGAACCTGATGATTCTGTGCCCGCAGTGCGGCCCGGTGCGCATCGCGCATCATGTGGAGAACCTGCCGGGCGGAAAAGTGCGGCGGACGCGAGTCTGCCGGAAATGCGGACAGACACTGGACAAGAAGTAACGTTATGGCAGCGCGACTGAGACAACACTACACAAAATCGGTGGTTCCGGGCCTGAGCAAGGAATTCGGCTACACGAACGTGATGGCCGTGCCGAAGCTCGTGAAGATTTCGGTGAATATCGGGATGGGCGAGGCTACCCAGAACGCCAAGCTCATGGATGGCGCCGTGAATGAGTTGGGCCAGATCGCCGGCCAGAAGCCGGTGGTCACCAAGGCGCGGAAATCGATCGCGGCCTTCAAGCTGCGTGAGAACATGCCCATCGGCTGCATGGTAACGCTGCGCGGCGATCGCATGTACGAATTTTTCGATCGTCTGGTGAACGTTGCCCTGCCCCGCGTCCGCGACTTCCGCGGCGTCTCGTCGAAATCGTTCGACGGGCGCGGCAATTACACGCTCGGCATTCGCGACCAGTTGATCTTTCCCGAGATCGACTACGCGAAAGTCGAGAAGACCAAGGGAATGAATATCTCGATCACGACCACCGCCCGGACCGATGCCGAAGGGCTGGCGTTATTGAAGGCCATGGGCATGCCGTTCCGGCAGTAACCGGGCGAGGAGAGAGCGAAGAGAAAATGGCAACAACCGCAAAGATGGCGAAGGACCTGCAACAGACGCCGAAGTTCAAGATCCGGCACCGCAATCGCTGCTGGCGCTGCGGGCGGCCGCGCGCGTTTCTGCGCAAGTTCGGCGTGTGCCGCTTGTGCTTCCGGCAGCTCGCGCTGAACGGCGAGATTCCTGGCGTGATCAAGGCCAGTTGGTAGGAGGAGCGAATGACCAGCGATCCCATTGCCGACATGCTCACCCGGGTGCGCAATGCCATCGCCTCCCGGCACCCGAAGGTCGACGTTCCCGCGTCCCGGCTGAAGGCGGAAATCGCGCGCATCCTCAAGGAAGAGGGTTACATCGCGAACTTCAAGGTGGCCGAGGAAGGCGTGAAGCGGGTGATCAAGATTTATCTGAAGTATTCGCCCGCGAATGCGCCGGTGATTACACGCATTGAACGCGTGTCGCGGCCGGGCTGCCGTGTTTATGTGGGCCGCGACGACATCCCACGTGTGCAGGGCGGGTTGGGGATTAACATCCTCACGACGGCGCGCGGCGTGATGACCGGCCGGACCGCGCATCGGGAAGGTGTGGGCGGAGAAGTCCTCTGCCAGATCTGGTGATTTATGTCTAGAGTTGGAAACAAGCCGATCCCGCTGCCGAAAGGCGTGAAGGTGAACATCGGCGAACAACTGCAAGTGGAAGGCCCGAAGGGCAAGCTGACGGTACCGCTGCCGGCCGGCATCCAGGTGAAGCAGAACAACGGCGTCATCGAAATCGCCCGCCAAGGCGATGAGTACGCAGCGCTGCATGGCCTGACGCGGGCGCTCGCGGCTAACGCCATCAACGGTGTCGCCACCGGTTTCACGCGCGAGCTGGATATCGTCGGCATCGGCTATCGCGCCGACGTCAAAGGCCGCATCGCTACGTTCACCCTCGGCTACTCGCACCCCATCGAAGTTCTTCTGCCGGAGGGCGTGGACCTCAAGATTGACAAACAGACGCACCTGGTGCTGACCAGCTTCGACAAGCAGCTACTCGGCCAGGTGGCGGCGAACATTCGCGCGCTGCGCAAGCCGGATCCGTACAAGAACAAGGGCATCCGTTATACCGGAGAAGCGCTGCGCAAGAAGGTGGGCAAGACCGGCGCAGGAGCTAAGGCATGATCCAGAGGACTAATAAAAACGAAATTCGCTGGCGCATCCACAAGCGCATTCGCCGGAAGGTGCATGGCACGCCGGAACGGCCGCGCCTGGCGATTTTCCGCAGTCTGTCGCACATCTACGCGCAAATTGTGGATGACACCAAAGGCCAGACGATCGTAGCCGCGGCGTCTTCGGAGAAAGCGCTGCGCGGATCGGCAGCGCCCGAAGCGGCGGCCGTTGAAGCACCGGCACCCAAAGCCGAGAAGGCCGGCAAAGGCGATAAGGGCGAGAAGAAAGCCGCGAAAAAGGCGGCGCCTCCGGCCAAAGCGAGCGGCGGCAACGTAGCGGGCGCGAAGCTGATCGGCAAGACCATCGCCGAACGCGCCAAGGAAAAAGGGATCAAGCAGGTGGTGTTCGATCGCGGCGGATACATCTACCACGGGCGTGTCAAAGCGCTGGCCGATGCCGCGCGCGCAGCGGGACTGGAGTTCTAGCAGATGGCTTCTATGGTGGTAAAACGGATCGATCCGCAATCGCTCAACCTGAAAGAGCAGGTGGTTTCGATCAATCGCGTGACGAAGGTCGTCAAGGGCGGTAAGAACCTGAGCTTCTCGGCGCTGGTGGTCGTGGGAGACTCCTCGGCGAAAGTGGTTGGCTTCGGCGTGGGCAAGGCCAAAGAGGTGCCGTCGGCGATTCGCAAGGGCATCGAAGCGGCGAAGAAGAACCTGCGTAAGATCCACCTGCTCGAAACCACAATTCCCCACCAGGTGCTGGGCCGTTTCGGCAGTGGCATGGTGCTCTTGAAACCGGCTCCAGAAGGGACCGGCGTCATCGCGGGCGGTCCGGTGCGCGCCGTGGTGCAGGCAGCGGGAATTCCAAACGTGCTAACCAAGTCGATCGGTTCTCACAATCCGCATAACGTGGTGAAAGCCACCATCGACGCCCTCGAGCAGTTGCGCGACAAGAACGCCGTGGCCGAAATGCGCGGCTTGGCGTTGGAGAAAATGTAATGGAAGGCATGATCAAGATCAAGCTGGTACGGAGCCCCATCTGCACTCCCATGAAGCACAAGAAAGTCGTGCGGGCGCTCGGGCTGCGCAAGCTTAACCAGGTGGTTTCGAAGCCGGATACGCCCGGCTTTCGCGGCATGGTCAAAAAGGTCCCGCATCTGTTGGCGCTGGTGGAGGAATAGACGCATGAACCTGAGCAATTTGAAACCTCCCGCGGGACAGAAGCGGCCGCCGAAGCGCATCGGACGCGGTATGGGCTCGGGCCGCGGCAAAACCGCCACACGCGGCCATAAGGGCCAGCACGCCGGCACCGGTTTCAGCCTACTGCGCGGCTTCGAAGGCGGCCAGATGCCGCTGCACCGCCGCCTGCCCAAACGCGGTTTTACGAACATCTTCAAGAAGCAGTATGCTGTAGTGAACCTGGGACGGCTCGACAAGCTGGAAGGCGACAATTTCACACCGGACCGTTTGATCGAGCTGGGCGTCGCGCGAAAAACGCGCGATGGAGTGAAGATCCTGGGGTCGGGAGAACTGACGCGTAAGATTCGTGTGGAGGCGCATTTGTTTTCGCGCTCCGCGCTCGAGAAGATCCAGAAGGCCGGCGGCGAAGCCACGGTCATCGGAGCGGCAGCCCAGTAAGCTGGCCGAGGCAGGGTCATGAGATTTTTCGAAGCCTTTGCGAACATTTTCCGGATCCCGGATCTCCGCAAGCGCGTGTTGTTCACGCTAGGTTTGCTGGCGGTTTACCGGCTCGGCGGCCACATCCCCACGCCCGGCGTCAACATGCAGCGCTGGACGGATTTCTTCTCGCACAACCAGGGATCGATTTTCGGCTTCTTCGACCTGATGGTGGGCGGCAACATCCGGCGTCTGACCATCTTCGCCCTGGGCATCATGCCGTACATCACGGCATCGATCATCCTGCAACTGCTCACCGTGGTCGTCCCCACACTCGAAAAGCTGCAAAAGGAAGGCGAACTTGGGCGGCGCAAGATTACGCAGTGGACGCGCTACCTGACGGTCATCCTCGCGGTTATCCAATCGTTTGGTATTGCCGCCAGCCTGCAGGCGGCGCAAGGGAATTTCGTCGACAATCCCGGCATTGGGTTCATCCTGATGACCATCATCTCGCTGACCACCGGGACCGCCTTCATCATGTGGCTCGGTGAGCAGATTACCGACCGCGGCATCGGCAACGGCATGTCGCTCATCATTTTCGCGGGCATCGTGGTGGGCCTGCCCAACGCGATCGGCAACATCTATACAAACGTCTTCAAAACCAGGGAGTGGAGCCCGCTGCAACTCGGCATCATCCTGGTCATGATGGTCGCCGTAGTAGCGTTCATCGTGCTTGTAGAGCGCGGCGAGCGGCGCATTCCGGTACAGTATGCCAAGCGCGTGGTGGGACGGCGCGTCATGGGCGGCCAGTCTACACACATGCCGCTCAAAGTGAACGCGGGCGGCGTGATCCCGGTTATTTTCGCTTCTTCGATTTTGGCCTTTCCGCAAACGGCTCGCAGCTTGCCGGTGGTGCAGAACAGCAAGTGGCTGAGCAGTATGCTGTTCAGCATCCAGCATGGGGAGCCGCTCTACGTCCTGTTATTCGTCGCGGGCATCATCTTCTTTTGTTTCTTCTACGTATCGATCATTTTCAATCCCAATGAAGCGGCCGACAATATGCGGAAGTATGGCGGCTTCATTCCCGGTATCCGCCCCGGGCGGTACACCGCGGAATACATGAACAACATCCTGACCAAAATCACGGTCGTCGGCGGCATTTATCTTTCGATTCTTTGCCTGATCCCGGACATCATGCTGACCGGGATCCATTTGCAGCACCTGCCGTTGATCGGGAACTTCATCGATCAGTATTTTCCGCGCTTCATTCTGGATGGCCTCAACGTGACCTTCTATTTCGGCGGCACTTCGCTGCTGATCGTGGTTGGCGTGGCCATGGACACCATCAACCAGGTGGAAGCGCAGCTCATTATGCGCCATTACGAAGGCTTCACGCCTCGCGCGGGACGCATTCGCGGCCGGCGTAACACATTCTAAACAGAGGATTTGGGGGTTAGCATTTCGGATTTGGAGCGCAAAAGCCAAGTCGCAGCGCACGCCGTGCCGGCGTCGGGAGAGAACGACCAAATCCCCACTCGCAAGTCCCAAGCTCCATTGGCTTTAATTCTTTTTGGACCTCCCGGCTCTGGTAAGGGCACGCAATCCAAGCTTCTAGTGAAGACGCTCGGCATCCCCCAGATTTCCACGGGCGACATGCTACGGGACCATGTGCGCAAAGGCAACGCAGTCGGGACAAAGGTCGAGGCAAAGATGAAGGCCGGCATCCTGGTCAGGGACGAAGTGGTCAACCGGCTGGTGGAGGAACGCCTTGGGCAGCCGGACGCCGCCCATGGCTTTATTTTGGACGGTTACCCGCGAACCCAGGCGCAGGCGGAGACTTTGTGCGGGATGCTGGCGGGCCGGGGAGCGGAGGCAGTAGTCATCCACCTCGTTGTGGATTACAATGAAGTTATCGCTCGCCTGACCGGACGCAGGCAGTGCCCTGTGTGCGGCACCCTGTACAACGTGAAGTCCAAACCGAGTAAGGTTCCGGGCGTGTGTGATTTGGAAGGCGCGGCTCTGATTGTTCGGGATGATGACCGCGAGGAAGTGATACGGGAGCGGCTGGATGCTTACCAAAAGCAAACGCGGGCGCTGATTGATTTTTTTCGCGAGAAGGGAAAAAGGTTGTACGACGTCGACGCCAGCAGTGAACCACCGGAAGCGGTTTTCCGCAAAATTCTGGCGTTGATTCAGTAAGCCATGATCATTCGAAAAACGGCCGCGGAATTGGAAAAAATGCGGCGCAGCGGGCTTTTGGTTTACCAGATCCTGCACAAGCTGGGCGACATGATTCGGGAAGGCGTGAGCACCTACGATCTCGAAGTAGAGGCGGAACGCCTGGTCGCTGAAGCGGGTGCGAGGCCGGCGTTTAAGGGGTATTTTGTTCCCGCGGCGGGCGAGCGATACCGGTTTGTGCTGTGTACTTCGGTCAATAGCGAGATCGTACACGGCATGCCGTCGCCGAAACGGGTTTTGAAGAAGGGCGATATTGTTTCGATCGATACGGGCGTGGAGCTGGACGGGTATTACGGCGACTCGGCTATCACCGTTGGTGTGGGCGAGTTGAGCGAAGAGGCCAAGCGGCTCTTGAAAGTGACCGAGGAATCGCTCGAATTGGCCATTCAGCAAGTCCGCGCGGGCAACCGCCTGTTTGATATTTGCGGCACCGTTGAGAAGCACGTGACTTCGAACGGATATTCGGTAGTGCGCGAGTACGTGGGGCACGGCATTGGAACGCATCTGCATGAAGAACCGCAGGTTCCCAATTACGTGGACCGTAAAAACGAGAATCCGCGATTGAAAGAAGGCATGGTGCTCGCCATCGAGCCCATGGTGAACGCCGGCAAACCGGATGCGAGGGTGCTGCCGGACAAGTGGACGGCAGTGACCAAGGACGGATCGAACTCGGCGCACTTCGAGCACTGCGTGGCCGTGACCTCGAACGGGCCTTGGGTGTTGACCAGGCCGTAACGGCAGGTGCTAGGTGTCAGGTTCCAGGTGTCAGGGGTCGGTCGTCGAGGAGCTTCCGCAGTTGGTTTTTCGCGTGGACCTCGGCAAAGGGCATCAGGTTCTGGCGCATGCAGTGGGGATGACAGAACGGAATTTTGTGCGGCTGCTGCCGGGCGACAAAGTGGAAGTGGAGTTAGCCGCCCAGGACACAACGCGCGGCAGGATTTTAAGGAAACTATGAAAGTGCGAGCGTCGGTTAAAAAGATTTGCGACAAGTGCAAGGTGATCCACCGCCAGGGTGTGGTGCGGGTCATTTGCCCGAATCCGAAACATAAGCAGCGCCAGGGATAGGAGAGAGTTATGGCACGTTTAGCAGGCGTGGATCTGCCGCCAAAAAAGAGAGCGGAAATCGGCCTCACTTACATCTACGGCATCGGCCGTAGCCGTTCCCGTTCCCTGCTCCACCGGGCGGGAATCGAATTCGATAAGAAGATCGGCGACCTCACCGAAGACGAGATCAACAAAGTGCGCACGATCCTCGAAGAGGAAGGCGCGGTCGAAGGCGATCTGCGCAAGGAAGTCTCGATGAATATCAAGCGGCACATCGAGATGGGCTCCTATCGCGGCTTGCGACACCGCCGCAGCCTGCCGGTGCGCGGCCAGCGAACCCATACCAACGCGCGCACGCGCAAGGGGCCGCGGCGCGGCACGGTAGCCAACAAGAAGAAAGCGGCGGCGAAGACATAATCCTATGGCGAAAGCGGAACAGAAAGCCAAACCGACTAAGAAGAAAAGCTTCAAGAAGAAGGAGAAGCGCATTGTCCACTCGGGCATTGTGCACATCCAGGCGACTTTCAACAACACCATCGTGACCATCGCCGATCAGGAAGGCCACACGTTGTCCTGGTCTAGCGCCGGATCGCTCGGCTTTCGCGGGTCGCGCAAGGGAACACCATTTGCGGCGCAGCAGGCGGCGCTCACCGCGGCCAACAAGGCCTCGGAAACTGGTTTGCGAACAGTAGAGGTACGAGTGAGCGGTCCCGGATCGGGCCGTGAATCGGCGGTACGCGCGCTTTCTACGGCCGGGCTGGAAGTCCGCAACATCAAGGACGCAACCCCTATCCCACACAATGGCTGTAGGCCGCCGAAGAAGCGCCGTGTGTAGTGAAGCAAGCGAGGTCCGGGTTTGGGGTTTTCTAAAACCTAACACCTGGCACCTGTTTTTAAGCAGGACGAAGGTCCGAGTGCCGGACTGTAAACTGCACCTGAAGTGAAGAGGTAAGGAGGAAAGATTGGCACGTTATCGAGGCCCGGTTTGCCGGCTCTGCCGGCGCGAGGGCATGAAGCTGTTTCTGAAAGGCGAGCGCTGTCACAGTGAGAAGTGCGCCATCGAAAAGCGCAACTTCGTTCCCGGGCAGCATGGTAAGGACCGCAAAGCAAAACTGGTCGGCTACGGCCTGCAACTCCGCGAAAAGCAGAAAATGCGGCGCGTGTATGGGCTGCTGGAAACCCAGTTCCGCAACGGATTTGAAAAGGCCGCGCATCAAAAGGGCATCACCGGCGAGAACCTGTTTGCGGGTCTCGAGCGGCGGCTCGACAACGTGGTCTATCGTATGGGCTTCGGCACCAGCCGCGCGCAGGCGCGCCAAGTGGTGCACCACGGGCATGTCCAGGTGAACGGGCGCAAAGTGAACGTTCCATCGTTCCAGGTGAAAGCCGGCGACGAGGTCGCGATCCGCGAATCGAGCAAGAACAATCCCACGATCCTCGCCGCGCGCGACGCGACGGCACACGCTCCGGCGCCGGGCTGGATGGAGGTTGACCGGGAAAACCTGAAAGCCAAAGTCGTGGGGCTCCCGAAGCGCGACGAACTGGTGCAGATTCAGATCAACGAGCAGCTCATTGTGGAGTTGTATTCGAAGTAGGTTGCAACGCCGAGACGCAGAGGCGCCGAGATATCAAACAGTTTCTCGGCGAACTCAGCGGCTCGGCGTTTAACAGTTGTTTGGAGATTTCAACATAATGTTCAAAGGCTTCCAGAAACCCAAAAGATTAGTTGCCAACACCGAAACCCTCACCGACCGCTATGGTATGTTCACGGCGCAGCCGTTCCAGCGCGGCTTCGGCACCACCATCGGCAATGGACTGCGGCGCGTGCTGCTCAGCTCCATCGAGGGCGCGGCCATCACCGCCGTGCGCATCGAAGGCGTCGAGCATGAGTTCAGCCCCATCCCCGGCGTGGTCGAAGACGCCACCGACATCATCCTCAACCTGAAGCAGATTCCCTTCAAGATCATGAGTGAGGGCATCAAGACCGTTCGCCTCACTGTCGACCAGCCCGGCGAAGTGTTTAGCGGCCAGATCCAAACCGACCAGGACGTCGAAGTGCTCGATCGCAACCTGCACATCGCGACCGTGGGCGAGGGCGGCAAGCTCAGCATCGAAATGCGCCTGAAAACCGGCCGCGGCTATGTCAGCGCCGACAAGAATTTCGACGAAGACCTGGCACTCGGCTACATCCCGATCGATTCGGTTCATTCGCCCGTGCGCAAAGTAAACTTCACTGTGGAAGCCGCGCGCCTGGGGCAGATGACCGATTACGACAAGCTCACGCTCGAAGTCTGGACCAACGGCGCCGTCTCTCCACAAGACGCCATCGGCTTCGCCGCCAAGCTGCTCAAAGATCACATGTCGATCTTCATCAACTTCGAGGAACTCCCCGAATCGACCGAGGAGACCGCCGAGCGCTCCATGGACAAGATGGGCGAACAGTTGAACCGCTCGGTCGAAGAGCTCGAGCTCAGCGTGCGCTCGTACAATTGCCTGAAGAACGCCAACATCCAAACCATCGGCGAGCTGGTGCAGAAGACCGAAGCCGAGATGCTGCGCACCAAGAATTTCGGCCGCAAGTCGCTCAACGAAATCAAAGAAATTCTGGCCAATATGGGCCTGTCGCTGGGCATGAAGGTTGACGCACACGGCCGTCTGGTCGCTCCGCCCCCGCCGGCGCCCGGATCTGTACCCGAGATTCTGCCGGACGAAGACTACGAGCCCAGCGAACAGCCGGGTGAATAAGGAATCCCGATGCGACACAGACGAGGCGGATATAAGCTCAAGCGGGACATTGGGTCCCGCAACTCCCTGCTTAAGGGACTGGTGACCAGCGTCATCGAACAGGAACGCGTCATCACCACCATCCCCAAGGCTAAGGCGATCAAGCCGCTGGTGGATCACATGATCACGCTGGCCAAGCGCGATACCTTGCACACGCGCCGCCAGGCTGCGGCATTTCTGGAAACGCCGGCTTCGGTGAAGAAGCTATTCGACACGCTGGGGACACGCTTCGGCCAGCGCTCGGGCGGTTACACCCGCATCGTCCGTCTGGGTTTCCGCAAAGGCGACGGCGCGGAGCAGGCCATGATCGAACTGGTGGGCTCGGAACTCGTGAAGCGCGCCGCCGATCGTGCCAAGCGCCGCGAAGAACGTTTGAAGGCGCAGCGCGAAGGCCGCGAACCCGAAGAAGAGACGCAGGAAGAAGAAGAAAAGTAGCGGCGAAGAGCGCCTACGCCGCTGGTGTCACTTCGATATCCTTCGCCACGCTGACTGGTTTTGGCACCGGTTCACCAACTTCGCGCAGCACCTGCAAGTGACCCGCTATGGCTTCGCGAATGTTGTTCTCCGCCGCCTCCAGAGTTTTTCCCGTCGAAATGCATCCAGGGAGATCGGGAACGTACGCCGACCAATTGTGCTCCGCGCGTTCGAATATGACGGTGTACTTCACGCTCATTTCTTGACCTCCAAACCCGCTGCCTTGACAACGGATCAAACCCGCGTCTTTCCATTCTGACAGACAGGGGCCACTCAGCTCCCTCGGCGAACTCAGCGGCACCAGCGTTGAAAGCCTTTGCCGGGAGATGCCAAACTGGATAAGCATCCCGTCGATCTCCCATGAGCAAACCCCTCTTCGAATTCCTCGGCTCCGCCATCCTATTCGATATGGATGGTACGCTCGTCGACTCCATGGCGCATGACGAACAGCAGTGGATTCGTTGGGGCGCGCGCTATGGCATCGACCCGCAACCGATTCTGAAAATCTCGCATGGCCGCCGCACCGAGGAGATCATTCGCGAAGTCGCGCCGCACCTGGCGACGGAAGAGGAATTCGTACGATTCAGTGAGGAGGAACTGTCGAATCTCGATGGCATACGTGCCGTCGCAGGCGCAGCCGCCCTGCTGAGTACCCTGCCCCGCGAGGCGTGGGCGCTCGTGACCTCCGCGCCGCGCCAGCTAGCTCACAGGCGCATGGAGTGCGCCGGGCTGCCGCTGCCTTCCGTCATCGTTTCCGCGGATGATGTGAAGAACGGGAAGCCGCATCCGGAAGGCGTTCTTCTAGCCGCACATCGGTTGGGAGTCGAGCCTGCTCAGTGTCTGGTGATCGAAGATACGCCCGCCGGCATTCAAGCGGCGCGCGCCGGCGGCATGCGCTCGCTCGGCATCATGACGACTTATTCCTGCGAAGAACTCCGTAGCGAACATTGCATTCGCGACTTCACCAGCATGCACGTGATTGATGACGGGCGCCTGCACGTAGTGGTCGAACCGCGTTAGCGTTGCTGGCCGAAAAGCACCAGCGACGGTGCATTCCGGCCAGAATCCGGGAAGCTAGCCGCCTTTATTTGCAATTATTTGTAAGCATCAGGCGAATGGTGAAACAGATGCACTAGAGAGTGCGTCGAGAAGCTTTGAGATAGTTATGAGGACCCATCCAATGATTCGAAACGCGACTTACTACCTCGCGGTCACTTCGCTGGCCGCGTGCAGTCTCGTCTTCGCCCAGGACCCGCAGGACGCGCCGGCGCCGCCCCCGCCGGATCAAGGGCAGGAACAAGTTCCGGTTCCGGCTCCGCCTCCGCCGCCGAGTGACCAGCAGATGCCCGCGCCGAACGGAGGCTGGCGGCGTGCATCCGATCCTCCGCAGGCTCCCCAGGCCCCGCCGACATTTTCGCAACGTCCGAATTACGCGGCGTATCCAAATTACTCGCCGCAGGGCCAAGTACAGGGCCAACCGCAAGGCCAAGCTCCCAACGGACCGCCGCCCCCACCGCCCGTTCCGGCACAGTTAACTCTCAAGCAGGGAACGTACGTTACGGTGCGCGTGAATCAACCGCTATCGTCGGACAAGAATCATCCCGGTGATGCCTTCACGGCTACGCTCGTGAGGCCCATCGTGATCGATGGCGTGATCGTGGCGCAGCGCGGAGAGACAATCGGCGGCGTGGTGAAGGAAGCGCAGAAGGCGGGACGCGTCGAGGGTGTTTCGCATCTCGGGATTCAGCTGACTGATCTGTCGCTGGTCGACGGGCAGCAGGTGCCGATTCAATCGCAGTTGATTACATGGAAGGGCGACACATCCGTAGGCCGTGATGCCGTCGGCATTGGCGCCACCACGGCAACCGGCGCGGCGATCGGCGCAGCGGTGAATGGCGGTGTTGGCGCTGGCGTGGGCGCTGGGGCGGGACTCGTTGTTGGGGCCATCGGGGTGCTGCTCACGCGCGGACGGCCGACGGTGATCTATCCGGAAGCCGTTCTGACGTTCCGTGTGGAAGCGCCGGTTACGATCTCTACCGATCGCGCACCTTATGCGTTCCGCTATGTTGATCCCAGCCAGTATGACCGGCCGTACAACGATGGCCGTCCGCAGCTTGGTTATCGTCCGCCGCCTCCGGCTCCGTATTATGGATACGGCTATCCGTACGCCTATGGCTACCCCTACTACGGCTATCCGTATTGGGGCGGTATCGGATTCGGTTTCTATCCATCGTTCTACTATGGCCGCGGCTTCTATGGCCGTGGATTTTACGGCGGCGGATTTCACGGTGGCTTCCACCGGTAAATCATGAGGGGGCCGGATGCATTCCGGCCCTCGCGCACCTTTCTTACGCTCCTGCGTAGTACCCTTCCCGGGCCTGCACCAGCAGGCCCTTTTCTTTTACAGTGACCGTAATCTTGTGATATCCGGCTTCGGTTTTATCGGGCGTGTAGCCCAGACTGTACTGGTTGCGCAGCTCCTCCTGGATGCGCTCATAGATCTGCTCAATGGGCTGTTTTTTCGAGACCTCGAAAAACCCGCCGCCCGTCTCTTTGGATATCTGCTCGAGGATCTTCTTACCGTCAGGGCGCTGTTGCTGCTGCGGATATCGCCGGCCCCCGCCGCCGTATCCTCCGCGACGGCCCATTCCGGGTCCTCCGAAACCACCGCCGCCGAATCCTTCTTTATCGGCGAAGAGAATCGAATACACCACGGTATCGGCGCGCTGCGCGGCTTCGATCGCGCCGGGCAACGGCGTTCGGCTGCCGCGGTCCACTCCATCCGTGAGCAGAATAACGGCTTTGCGGCCTTGCTGTTTTTTCATGATGTCATCGGAGCCAAGGAGCACCGCGTCGTACAACAACGTTCCTCCGCCACGGTGTCCACCACCCCCACCGCCTCTGCCGCCGCCACCCGGGTAACCGCCGCCCGAATTACCACCACCGCCGCTCTGGTCACGCCGCTCCAGTTGGGGAGTCTCCAACTCCGCTAACGCAGAATCCAGTTCTTTTTTGGAGGACGTCAGGTCTTTGAGCAGCTCCACCTCGTGGTCGAAGTGAATGACGAACGCCTTGTCCTTGTCCGGACGCAGCACCTGGTCGAAGAACTTGTAGCTGGCGTCGCGCTCCTGGCCGAGCACGTTACGCTGGCTGCCGCTCGTATCCACCAGCAGCCCAAGTGTCAGCGGCAAGTCGCTCTCGGGCGCAAAGTAACGGATGGTCTGCGGCCTGGTGTCTTCTTCGAGCGCGAAATCGTCCTTGGTCAGATTGTGGACGATCTGCCCTTTCTTGTCGCGAACGGTCGCGAAGACGTTCACCACTTTCACATCCGTCGAAAATCTCGGCTGATCCTGGGCAGCCGCCCACAACGCCGTGGCGGAAAACAGAAAAGACCGGCGAGACACTGAGTCGGACACAGTTCACCTCTGTATATTTCCCGACGACATTCTGCCGCCCCCGGTTACCTCTGTTAGACTGCAAAGGCCGGAGGTGCCCCGTGGCTGTTCGCTTCAAACCCCTTGAATTCAATCACGCGATTATTTATGTTCGGAATCTCGCGCCCGCACTGCGCTTCTATTCGGAGCTTCTCGGCTTCAAAGTGATCGAGCAGGTGGGCGAGAGCTACGCGCGTCTCAAATCGCAGAGCGGGCAATCGACGTTCGCTTTACACGTCATCGGCGCCGGGAAATCGCCAGACGCCGAGGGCATTCGGCTCTACTTCGAGACCAAAGATCTGGAAAAGTTCTGTGCGGTGCTCGCCGCTGCCGGCGTGGTCATCAAGCAACCGCCGAAAGTGATGCCGTGGGGATGGAAGCACGCCTATCTCGACGATCCTGATGGGCACGAAATCAGCCTCTACTGGGCCGGCAGAAAGCGCTTTCAAAAGTCGCCGCCGATGCGCCGGTAGGGGCGACGCACGCCTCGCCCGCGGTCGAATCAATGCCAACTAGTAACTGAGCCCGTACCCGAGCGGGAATAGAGTTTTGTATCCCGCGTCGCGCCTTGCGAAGGTCTTCGATTCGCGGCTGGGCCAGGTGAAAGAGAGCTTGCCCGATGGCTTGTGATCTCCGAACAGGACATCGGCCACTCCATCGCCTTCGCTTCCCGGGCACCAGGCAGCAATCACGGCATCGGCTTTTTGCAGCACGCTCTCGATGACGAGCGGCCGTCCGGAAACCAGTACAACGACGACCGGAATCCCGGCGCGCTTCATATTCTCGACCACGGCGACGTCCTCGGCCGCCAGATCGAGGTTCGTGCGGTCGCCGTTCATTTCGGCATACGGCGTCTCGCCGATGACCGCGATACCGACGGTAGCTCCCGCGGCGCCCGTGCCATCATGCGAATGCGTCACTTGCGCGCCCGATCCCACAGCCCTGCGAATCCCGGCGAGGATCGTCGTCCCCTGTGTGATGGGTCCGCTCTTGCCCTGCCAGAAGATGGTCCAGCCGCCGCACTGATTGCCAATATCGTCCGCGCATTTTCCGGCCACGTGAATCCGCGCGGCACTCTTGGCCAGCGGCAGAACGCGCTTATCGTTCTTGAGCAGGACAAGGGACTTCCGCACACACTCCCGGGCCACGGCGCGGTGTGCCGCCGATCCGAAGCTTTTGTGCAGGCTGCGGTCGGCTAACATCTTGCGGTTGGGGTCCATCAGCCCCATGGCGAACTTTACGCGCAGAATGCGGGTCACGGCGTCGTCGATGCGCGACATGGGAACCTCACCAGTCTTCGCCAGCTCGCGGAGCGTATTGTAGAACTCGTGAAACTTTTCCGGCACCATCACCATGTCCATGCCGGCATTAATCGATTGCTTGATCTGGTCCCGGCGGCTTCCCGGCAGCTCATCGAGCGCGTTGTAATCGGAAATCAGGAAGCCCTCGAAACCCAGTTCTTTTTTCAGGATGTCGGTCAGCAGCTTGTGATGACCCGAGCATTTCACACCGTTCCAGCTGTTGTAGGACGGCATGATCGTCGCGGCACCCGCCTGGATGGCCGTGATGTACCCGGGCAAGTGGATCTTGCGTAGCGTCGCCTCATCGACGCGGGTATCGCCCTGATCGAGGGGATGCCCGCCGATCCCCGTGCCGAAAGCCGTTCCGCCGTCGCCCACGTAGTGCTTCACGCAAGCCGCTACGGAAAGGGGATGGTCGAGCGAGCTGCCCTGCAAACCGCGAACCGCCGCGGCACCGAGCGGTTGCACCACTTCCGGCGACTCGCTATAGCCTTCGTAAATCCGGCCCCAGCGAATGTCCTGCGGCACTGCAACGCACGGCGCGAACGCCCACTGAATACCAGTCGCCCGCACCTCTTCGGCCGTGATGCGAGCCGCACGTTCCACCAGATTCGCATCGCGGGTGCAACCGAGCGCAATATTGTGCGGGAAGATGACCGCACCGATGACGTTATTGTGCCCATGGACCGCATCCACTCCATAGATCAGCGGGATGCGGGGCCTGGCCGAGAGCGCGTGGGATTGAATGCGGTCGTACATGTCGGTCCAGGACTTCAAATCGTTGCCAGTCTCCGGATCGGAATCACCGCCGCTGAGCACCGAGCCGACGTGCAGCCGGGCGACGTCGTCCAGGTTTTTGAGGTATTGGGAATCCGGCTGCGTCATCTGTCCGATCTTCTCGTCCAGCGTGAGGGTCGGGAGCAGGCGGTCGACCTGGGAATCTTGCTGCGACAGGCGTGGCGTAGGAGAGGCTTTAGCCAGCAAAGCCATAGAACTGGCCAAAAGCTGGCGGCGAGAGAGGTTCATAGATGCTCATAGTCTAACGTAATCGGTTGAAACCAATGGAGATTTAATTCTACTATCGATGCTTGACAAATTAACACTCATATTTTATGATCTAGTTGTATTTAGATATTTGGCTATGCCAATTGTAAGGAGTGAAAAACCAATGTCGTTACAGCATGACCCCCTCGCCAGCCTTCGTCTTTTCGAGGATGCGGTTACCCGGCTGATGAGCGAGCCTCGCACTGGCCGGCCCTGGTCGCCTCCCGTAGACATCCTGGAAACCGAGAATGATCTGGTTTTGAAAGCCGATCTGCCGGATCTCAAGCTCGAAGATATCGACGTACGCGTCGAAAACGAAACCTTGTCGATCAAGGGCGAGCGCCGCTTCGAAAAAGAAGCGAACGGGAAGGGCTATCACCGGATCGAGCGCAGCTTCGGCAGCTTTGTCCGGAGCTTTGCCGTACCCAGTTCGGTGGACACGGAGCACGTTTCAGCGGACTATAAAAATGGCGTCCTGACCGTGAAGCTGCCGAAGAAAGAAGCAGCGAAGCCGAAGCAGGTGAAGGTTGAAGTCAAACAGTAACCCTCAGGCATCTAAGAATTGCAAATGGGGACCGGGGCGGCCGAGCAAGACGCCCCGGTTTTTGTTTAGAAAGCAGGTATTCAATTGTTTCGATTTGACAAACTAACCCAAAAAGCTCAGGAAGCGGTGCAGCAAGCCCAAGGGATTTCGGAGAAGAATCAGCATCAGGCGCTTACGCCCCTGCATTTGTTGATTGCACTGGCGAGCGAGCGCGAAGGCATCGTGCGGCCGGTATTGGAAAAGTGCGATGTGAACCCGGACGCCATCGTGATGGAAGCGCAGCGCATGGTGGAAGCGCTCCCCAAGGTTTCGGGTAGCGGCGCCGGCGCGTACATCGCTCCGGCGTTGAACCAGGTGTTCGTGCGAGCGTTTGAAGAAGCGGAAAAATTTAAGGACGAGTTCGTCTCCACCGAGCATCTGCTGTTGGCCATCGCGCAGCAAAAGCACGAGCCGGCCGGCCAGCTGCTGAACCGCGCGGGGGCGACCTATGACGCGATTTTGAAGGCTCTGGTATCGGTGCGCGGCACACAACGCATTACCGACCAGAACCCGGAGTCGAAATACCAGGCGCTCGAGCGCTACGCGGTGGACCTCACGGGCCTGGCGCGCAAGAACAAGCTCGATCCCGTGATCGGACGCAACGATGAAATCCGGCGCGTGATGCAAGTGCTGAGCCGGCGAACCAAGAATAACCCGGTGTTGATCGGTGAGCCGGGCGTGGGCAAGACAGCCATCGTCGAAGGCCTGGCACAGCGCATAGTGAAAGGGGACGTACCCGATCAACTGCGCAACAAGCGGCTGGTGTCGCTGAACCTGGGCTCCATGGTAGCGGGCACCAAGTTCCGCGGTGAGTTCGAAGACCGGCTGAAAGCCGTTCTGAAAGAAATCACGGATTCGAACGGCGAAATCATTTGCTTCATCGATGAGCTGCATACGCTGGTGGGCGCCGGGTCGGCGGAAGGCGCGATTGACGCCGCCAACATGCTGAAACCAGCGCTGGCGCGCGGCGAGCTGCGCTGCATCGGCGCCACAACGCTCAATGAATACCGGAAGTACATCGAGAAGGACGCGGCACTGGCGCGGCGTTTCCAGACCGTCATGGTGGGTGAGCCGACGGTCGACGATACCATCGCCATCCTGCGCGGCCTCAAGGAGAAAGTCGAGATCCACCACGGAGTTCGCATCAAGGATTCCGCCATCGTGGCGGCGGCCGTGCTTTCGAACCGCTACATCACCGACCGGTTCCTGCCCGATAAAGCGATCGACCTGATCGACGAAGCCGGCGCCGCGCTGCGCATCGAGATCGGCTCGATGCCCACGGAGGTGGACCAGGTAGACCGACGCATCACGCAGCTCGAGATCGAGCGGCAGGCGTTGAAACGCGAGAGCGACCATGCATCGAGGGAGCGCCTACGCACCGTGGAGAGTGAGCTGGAGAAGATCCGCGCGGAATCCGCTTCCCTGCGCGACCGGTGGAACCGGGAAAAGGCCGCCATCAGCCGCGTGCGCGAGCTCAAGGAGGAGCAAGACAAAGCGCGCCAGGAGGAGGAGAAAGCGACTCGTTCTGGCGACTTGGAAAAGGCGTCACGGATCCATTACCTCGACCTCACGCAGATCGATAAAAAGATTCAGGACGCGACCAAAGAACTGGAAGCCATCAAAGCCGCGAGCCCTCTGCTCAAAGAAGAAATCGATGAGGAGGATATCGCGCGCATTGTAGCCAAATGGACGGGGATCCCCGTGGCACGGATGCTCGAAGGCGAAGTGCAGAAGCTGGTCCATATGGAAGACCGGCTGCGCGAGCGCGTGGTGGGGCAGGATGAAGCGGTGCGCCTGGTATCCAACGCCATCCGGCGCAATCGTGCGGGGTTGGCCGATCCCAACCGGCCGATCGGCAGCTTTATTTTCCTGGGTCCGACGGGCGTGGGAAAAACGGAACTGGCGCGAGCACTGGCCGCGTTTCTGTTCGACGACGAAAAGGCCATGATCCGCATTGACATGTCGGAATACATGGAGAAGCACGCGGTCTCGAGGATGATCGGCGCGCCGCCCGGGTATGTCGGCTACGAAGAAGGCGGGCAGTTGAGCGAGTACGTGCGGCGGAAGCCGTATTCGGTGGTTCTGTTCGATGAGATAGAAAAAGCTCATCCGGACGTTTTTAATTCGCTGCTGCAAATTCTGGATGACGGCCGGCTCACCGATGGCCAGGGGCGGACGGTAAACTTCCGCAACACGGTCATCATCATGACATCGAACGTCGGATCGGGCGAGATTCGGGACGGCGCGCCGATCGGATTCTCGATCAACGCGCGGCATACCAACAATGAATCGACGCGCACGGCGCTTCTGGACGCTCTGCGCAGAACGTTCCGGCCGGAGTTCCTGAATCGCGTGGACGACATTATCGTTTTCAACCCGCTGAACAAGGAACATTTGACACTGATCATTGACATCCAGATCGGCCGTGTGGCGGCGCTTCTCGAAGCCAAGGGAATTCGTCTCGAGGTGACACAGGGCGCAAAAGACGTGCTGATGACGGAGGGTTACGATCCGGCTTATGGCGCGCGGCCCATGCGGCGCGCGATTCAGCGGCTGATTCAAGACCCGCTGTCACTGCGGTTGCTGAACGGCGAATTCAGCCAGGGCGACGTCGTCGAAGTGGATGCGGACGCAGACAAGCGCGAGCTCCAGTTCAAGCGGCGCGTCGGCGAGTTGGTGACACAATAGAAGTAGATCATGCATAGCGGAAACACAATCAAAACCGTTCTGCTGCTGGGCCTGCTCAGCGGGCTGCTGGTGGTGGGCGGACGGGCGATGGGCGGGCGCAATGGAGTTTACATCGGGCTCGCCATCGCTGTTGTCATGAATTTCGCGGGGTATTTTTTCTCCGACAAAATCGCGCTGGCCAGCTATTCGGCGCAGCCGGTGACGGAAACGGAGAACCCGGAAGTTTACCGGCGGGTTGCGCCGATCGTACGGGGCCTCGCACAGCGCATGGGTCTGCCCATGCCGAAGCTTTGGCTGCTCCCGGAGGCATCGCCCAACGCGTTTGCCACCGGGCGCAACCCGGCGCATGCTTCGGTAGCCTTCACAGCCGGCATTTTGCAGGTGATGGACGATCGCGAGTTGGAAGGTGTTGTCGCGCATGAACTGGGGCACGTGCTGCATCGCGACATTCTGATCAGTTCGGTTGCGGCGACGATTGCGGCAGCGATTACCGCGCTCGCTTCCATGGCGCGTTGGGCCATGATTTTCGGAGGCATGCGGCGCGACGACGACGATGACGGCGGTGGCTGGGCCGGCATCCTCATGATTTTTCTTGCGCCGATTGCGGCAATGTTGATTCAGATGGCGATTTCACGTTCGCGCGAGTACGATGCCGATACGACATCGGCCAAATACACCGGCACGCCGTATGAATTGATTTCGGCCTTACAGAAGCTGGATGCCTACTCCAAGCGCATCCCCATGGATGCATCACCGGCCACGCAGCATTTGTTCATCATCCAGCCGTTCACCGGACAGTTCTTCGCCCGGCTGTTCTCCACGCATCCCTCCACTGAGGAGCGCATCGCACGTTTGCAGGCGATGCGGTAATGCGGGCACGCCGTAGGGGCCGGACATGTCCGGCCCTCTGACCGAAGTCAAAGTCAATCGCAAGGCCGCCAACCGGGTGGCTTCCGGGCATCCGTGGATTTTTTCGAGCGATGTCGTCGGACGCGATCATGCCGCGCCGGGATCGGTGGTCAAGGTGATCGATCCGCAAAGGCGCGCGCTCGGCATGGCGCACTACAGTTCCACTTCGCAAATTTGCCTGCGATTGCTGTCGCGGGAGGTGCAGGAGATTGGGCCGGAGTTTTTTGCGCGGCGCATCGCGCAGGCCGTCGAGTATCGCCGCAACGTCGTGCGCGATAGTGACGCGTACCGCGTCGTCCATGGAGAAGGCGATCGCCTCCCTGCCCTGATTGTCGACCGTTACGGCGACTATCTGGTCATGCAGACGCTTGATCAAGGCATGGACGGGGCGAAAGACTGGATTATTGCCGCGCTGGTGGATCAGTTCTCGCCGCGCGGCATCGTGGCGCGCAACGATGCTGCCGTTCGCCAGCTCGAACAGTTGCCGCTGGAAACCGGAGTCGTGTTCGGCGAGACGCCGCGCGAATTGACAGTGCGGATGAACGCCCTCGCTTTTCGCGCCGATTTGTTGGAAGGCCAAAAGACCGGAATTTTTCTCGATCAACGTGAGAATTACGTTGCTGCGGCGCGTTATGCCAAAGGCAAGGCGCTCGACTGCTTCACGTGCACCGGCGGCTTTGCCCTGCACATCGCCACGAAATGTGAGTCGGTGGAAGCGGTGGATTCCAGTGCAGCGGCGCTGGCTACGGCGGCGACGAACCGGTCCGCCAATGGGATTACCAACGTGGAATTCCGCGAAGCCGATGCGTTCGAAATGCTCGCCGGTTATGCGTCCGCACGGAAACAGTTTTCGACCGTGGTTCTCGATCCACCGGCGTTCGCCAAGTCCCGCCGTAATCTTGATGCGGCCGCCCGCGGATACAAGGACATTAACCTGCGCGCGCTGCGGCTGCTGGGACCAGGCGGAATTCTGGTGACTTGTTCCTGCTCGCATCACGTGAGCGAAGCGATGCTGCTCGAAATCGTGGCCGAGGCTGCGCTCGATGCCGACCGTGAACTACGCGTGATCGAGCGCCGCACGCAGGCGCAGGACCATCCCATTCTGCTGACGGTGCCCGAGACACATTACTTGAAGTGTCTGGTGCTGCAGGTGCTGTGACGCGGCAGAGCCGCGGGACTGCATCCATCCCGCCGCATCTCTGCCCTCCACCAGACAAATAACTACTTCGGTGCTATACTCTTGCCACGAAGTTGTAACAAATCATACCGGGTGAGCGACTTTCCGCATCACTTTACAACTCCACCCGGAGGTGGTGACCTGTGCTCGATCTGACGATTGTTCGCGCCATCTTCATTCTTGTAATTAGCGCGTGCGCCTACTATTTCCAGCCGTTCCATCTGCCCCCGTTCGTTGCAGCCGGGGCCGGACTCATTGTGGGAGCGGCCATCATTCTCTTCGAACTACGTGTAGAAAAGGTTAGTCTCAAGCGTCTGATCGGTGCGGCGTTTGGCTCGGTTCTCGGAATCTTCGGCGCGTTCCTGATGTCGCTGGTGCTGGGACGGGTGAACGTCGACAACTCGGCCACCCTGCACTTCCTGCAATTGTTCCTGCTGCTGTGGATGACTTATGTCGGATTAGTCGTGGGCGCCAATAAGGGCGACATGCTGAACCTGTCGGCGTTGGGCGGGATCTTCGGCGGCGAAAAAGGTCCGAAGAAAGCGTTCAAGATCCTCGATACCAGCGTGATTATCGACGGCCGCATCGCCGACATCGCCGAGACGGGATTCCTCGACGGCGTGCTGGTGATTCCGCAATTCGTGTTGCGGGAATTGCAACTGGTGGCCGATTCCGCAGATTCCATGAAGCGCAATCGCGGCCGCCGTGGACTCGACATTCTCCAACGCGTCCAGAAAATGGCGCATCTGAATGTGCAGATCGTCGAGGATGATTTCCCGCACGTTCGCGAAGTCGACATGAAGCTCATCGAGCTGGCCAAGGTTTACGACTGCAAAGTCATCACCAACGACTTCAACCTGAATAAAGTCGCACAACTCCACGGCGTCGAAGTGCTGAACATCAATGAGTTGGCCAATTCGCTCAAACCGATTGTGCTGCCCGGCGAAACGATGCGCGTCTTCATTCTCAAAGAGGGCAAAGAGTACAACCAAGGCGTGGCGTACCTGGATGACGGTACTATGGTTGTGGTGGATAACGCCAAGCGCATGATCTCGAAAACCATCGACATCTCCGTGACCAGCGTGCTCCAGACCACGGCCGGCAAAATGATCTTCGGCAAGTTCGATGACCGCGGACACGCGGTGGTGACCGAAAAGCACGAGCGTCCCCAGCCCCAGCCGCAGCGCAAGGCCGAGGCCGTGGGGGAAGGCTAAAGGCGCATGCGAGTTGCCGTCATCCTACCAGCGGCCGGCCTCGGAACGCGCATGGGGCGCACGTCAGCCGAAACCGCGGGTACCAGCCGCAAGCAGTTCATGCAGCTCGATGGCTCGCCGATCCTGCTGCACACGGTGCGCAAGTTCGCGGCGTCCGATCGCGTGAGCGAGATAGTCGTAGCGTTACGGCGCGAAGATCTCGATTGGGTGGGCGATCTGCTGCGGCGCGAAATTCACAACAAGCCCGTTCGTGTGGTGGAAGGCGGGAACAGCCGGCAGCATTCGGTGGAGCGCGGTCTGGCGGCGGTCAGCCCGGATACCGAATTAGTCGCGGTGCACGATGCAGTACGACCGTTCATCGACCTGGAGATTATCGAGAAAGCGTTCGACGAAGCGGCGGAACATGGGGCAGCGATTGTGGGCATCGTCCCGGTGGACACTGTGAAGCAGGTGAGCGGCGCGCAAGCCACCGGCGCCAAGGTACGATCGACCATTTCGCGCGAGCGTTTGGTTCTGGCGCAAACACCACAGGTTTTCCGCCATGACTTGCTCAAGCAGGCATTCGAGGCCGCGCGCCGCGACGGTTTCGTGGGGACGGATGAATCGAGCCTCGTGGAACGGCTGGAGCAGGTGGAAGTGCGCGTGGTGATGGGCAGCGATCACAACATCAAGATCACCAAGCCCGGCGACATGGACCTCGCGCGTTTGTTCCTCGAAAAGGAAACGGCCCGCGAGGGCACGGCTTGAGCGAATACCGCACCGGCCTGGGCTGGGATAACCACCGCATCGTCATCGGGCGCCCTTTGATTTTGGGCGGCGTGACCATCCCCTGCGAATTCGGCCTCGAAGGCCACTCCGATGCCGACGTTCTGTCGCACGCCATTACTGACGCCATTCTCGGCGCGGCTGCCTTGGGTGACATCGGCATGCACTTCCCCGATTCCGATACGCGTTGGAAAGGCGCTGACAGCCTGCAATTTCTGACGCATGCGCTTGATCTCGTGCGCGAAGCCGGCTTCGAACTGGTGAATGTCGATTCGACGGTAATTCTCGAGCGCCCCAAGCTGAAGGATTATCGCGGCGCCATTCGCCAAACTCTGGCTACGACCTTGAGCCTGACCCTCGACCGTGTGTCGGTAAAGTTCAAGACCGCGGAAAAGATGGGTCCCGTAGGCGAAGGAAAATCAGCCGAGGCGCAGGCGATCGTGATGCTGGCAAGACTGCTATAGTTGACGTTCCGGGATTCCACGGCGTACTATTTGAATGTGTACAGACGTGCGATATGCCAAGGGTAGCGGTTGAAGGCAATAACCGAATGTCTCTCCGAGTTCGTCCCGAGGAGAAAGCTACGCTACTACGGGCAGTAGCACTGCAGCATACCGACCTGACAGATTTTGTGCTTCAGCATGCCTTGCGCGCGGCTAAGGCTGTAATTGAGGAAGCCGAGCACATCCAACTCTCCAAGAGAGATAGTCTTCGCGTTTTGGATTTGCTGCAGAGCCCTCCCGCTCCAAAGGCTAAACTCTTGGCTGCCGCTCGGGCGCTGCCACGGCGGCGAGGGGCGTGACGGCGTGGCACGAAGAACCGATCCGCAAGAGTCATAGCCGGCAAGATTTCGATTGCGGCGAGCCTGCACTGAATGAATTCTTGCTGCGGTACGCTCGCAAAAGCCACGAGTTGGGCGGTGCCAAGACTTTCTTGGCGATCGATGATACGGACAACAAAACCATCCTGGGCTTCTACAGCCTAAGTCCTGCGTCCATTGAGTTCGCCCGGACGCCGGAACTGGTACGCCGCAGACTGGCGCGACACGACGTCCCGTGCTTTCGACTAGCGCGCTTAGCGGTAGATCGCGAAGCGCAGCATCATGGCCTCGGCGGCCAACTGTTGCTCGCGGCGGGAAGACGCTGCTTGCTGGCTGCGGCTGAGGTGGGTGGCGTTGCGCTTCTCATCGATGCCAAGAACGAGCGCGCGGCTGGGTGGTATGCGCGCTATGGGGCCGTGCCGCTCTTAGATTCGCCACGTACTTTAATCCTGCCGCTCGCAACCATTGAGGCTGCCCTGAAAGCTGCGCGGCGGTAACGGCACAGCGACGCCGTCACCTGATCCATACTGAACATATGCTGCTTCGCTTGCTTGGTTTGACGCTGCTGCTCTCTCTCGCCGCCGGCGCGCAGCAGGGAATCACAGTGGAGCAGATCAAGCAGTTCGTTCATTCCGCCAAAGAGAAGAACCAGCCTGACAGAGACGTTGCCGGCGCTCTGCGCGCACTCAAATTGTCTGAGCGGCTGGACGACCGCACCATCGAAGAGTTGCGGCGCGAAGGAGCCGGGCCCAAAACCGTCGCTGCCTTGAAAGACCTGGCCGCGAAATCGGCCGAACTGCCTGCACCTCGAGCGGCCGCTCCTAAAACGGTCTACGTTCCTCCGCCAGCGCCATCATCGGAAGAGCAAGGCAAAATCATCGCCGAGGTTCGCGAGAAGGCGCTGACCTTCACAGAATCATTGCCCGACTATATCTGCGCACAGCAAACGCGCCGATTCATTGATCCAAGCGGCGGCGAATCGTGGCATGCGACAGATGTGATCCTCGCGCGGTTGACCTACTTCGAACACAAAGAAGACTACAAGCTCGTCACCGTGAATAACAACATTACGACGGACAAAGCATACACATCGTTGGGCGGCGCCATTTCTCAAGGCGAGTTCGGCAGCATGATGCGCGGGCTGTTCGATCCGGCCTCGAATGCGGAATTTCGATGGGGAACCTGGGCGACACTTCGGGGACATACGAGCTACGTTTTCTCGTACGTCGTGCCGCTCGAGCATTCGCAGTTCACCATCGAGTGGCGGGGGAGTGCGTCGGATCCGGGCAGAAGAATCATCGTTGGTTATCACGGCACAATTGTGGTCGACAAAGCCACAAATGATGTGCTGCGCATCAGTCTCGAGGCGGACAACATTCCGCCGGATTTTCCGGTTCGCCAGTCGAGCGAAGTGCTGGATTACGACCTCATCAAGATCGGCGACCGCGAGTTTCTTCTGCCCGTTTCCGCCGAGTTCCGGTCGCTCGCGGAACATACATCGACGCGGAACATCGTCGAATTCCGTAACTATCGCAAGTTCTCGGCAGACACCAAGCTGACTTTTGACGATGCCGGCGCGCAACCCGATGAAAATAAGCCGAATGAGCCATCGCCCAAACCTTAAAAAACTCCTGCTTTCGTCGTGGTTCCGGCCGATAAGTCTACGTAGTGATCCAGTTTCCCAGCGGACAGCGACCGGTGCCGGTGGTGCCGGATAATCTCGGCATCGACTTGCTGCGTGCCATTTCGCACGTTCGCAACACGGCACAGCCGCAGACATCCGCCGGCGACACCATATCGGTCCAGAGCGTTCACGCAGCGCTCGAACTGGATCTCATGAACCAACTGGACCCGCACTTGGCCCCCGCGGGCGCGGCCGATTACCAACTGGCTCGCACTGCGGCGCTGGCCTCCGAGCCGGTGACCAGCATGCAGCACCTGGGAGATGCTGTCCAGCAAAGCCCCGCCTATGCATCGGTTGCGCTGCAAGACCCCGCTTTCCATGCCATGCACGATCAGGTGCAGGATCTGGCGAACCGGATGAATCCGGTTGGTGGCGCCGATCAAACCGCGGGAGCCGCCACCTACCAGGCGCCGCGCGGCGTCCTGCCTACCGGAGTCATCACGAGCGATTCTCCGGTCGTTTCTCAGCAGCCCGTCGTAACGAACCTGCCTCAGGTCGTGGACATAGGCCAGGATCCCGCTCCGAAAATGGCTGCTGCGCTTGCGGCTCAAACCGCGCCCCGCCCCGCCGAGGGTACGGATGCACCGGTATCCGCGCGCCCGCCGCTGGCGGCGCCTCCGCCGGGTCACGCTCCGACTCCGCCGCCTCAACTATCGCCCGCGGGTACTCTACCGGCGCGAGCCGCGTCCGCCGCGCTCGACCTCGCGCTCCTACAATCCTGGGATTCCGAACCCGCCCGCGCGACCGCCGCCAACGAATATCAACTGGCACAGGCAGCGATCCAGTCCGGCGACCGGCCGGCGGCTTTGCAGCATCTCGAACAGGCGATTCTGGCGCATCCGGCGCAGGCGGCCGCCGCGCTGGCCGATCCGGCCTTCGATGGCATTCGTGGCCAGGTGCGCGATCTCGTCGCGCGCCTCGCGCTTTCCGCGCGTGTCCATGCGGAGGCTTCCATCGCCGAAGCGCATGCCGCGCTGCAGCAGGCAGGCAGCTCTCTGGCGGCCCGGCCGCTGCTGCTGGCGCGGGCGTTTTTGCAATCCGCGCAGACGTCGTTCCAACTCGGAACCTATACCGGATACGTGCAAGCCGCCTTCGCCGCCGAACTCGCACAGCGCGTGGCGAAGGAGAAACTGACGCGCCGCTGGGGCCTCGCCGGCTTTGCCTCCGTGGAGCGGGCGATCCGTGAGGCCGCGCGCCGCCTTTGGTTCCGGCTCCCGGTGCTGGCGATTCTATTGGGCTGGTTCGTCGCCGGCATCGCCGCGGCAGTCGTCAGCTTGCCATTCGAAGGCGGCGCCGCGTTTCGCGCCTGGCTCCTGCCCATCTGGGCGATGGGCATGGTTTGCGCCGTGCTTTACGGATTCGTTCGCAGCATTCGCACTGCGCTCACACACCGGAACTGACTACTTCACGCCGCTCTTCTCGCGGGCTGCCAGAAACTCGTCGCCCGCGTGCCAGCTCGGCAGGCGTTCCTGGTTCGCCACGTCCGACCCAATCAGAAATCCGAAGCGCGCCATCTCGGCCAGCCCCGAAAAATCCCAGCTTTCCTGAAATTCGTCCGACGGCTGATGGTAGTGCTTCTCGTTGTATTCGTCGAATGCCTTCTCTCCAAAACCTTTTGGCTTGCCGATGAAATCATCGCCTTCCTCGACCGAAAAGGCTGGAATGCCCTCATGCGCGAACGCGAAATGGTCCGAACGGTAGTACGCTCCCTGCTCCGGCCGCGGATCCGGGTTGATGGTCAGGTCCATATGCCTGGCGACCGCCTGCACCACCGGCCAGACTGTTGTCCGCTCCGCGCCATTCACCACCACGTCGCGTGTGCGTCCTAGCGGGAACAGAGCATCGTAATTGATCGCGAGCGCCGTCTTGCCTGCGGGAATCTCCGGATGCGTGGCGTAATATTCCGAACCGCGCAATCCGCCCTCTTCTGCCGTCACCGCCATGAACAGCGCCGATCGCTTGGGTTTCTTCGCCTGCGCCGCCCACGCGCGCCCCATCTCGATCACGATGCCGCAGCCAGTGGCGTTATCGACCGCCCCGTTGTAAATCGAATCGCCGTTCACCGGCGTGCCGATGCCCAAGTGGTCCCAATGCGCGCTGTAGATGACAACCTGAGACTTTAGCTTCGCGTCACTACCTTCCACCATTCCCATCACGTTGCGCGTCTGAATATCGCGGACCTTGGATGGCAGATTGGCGCGGATGCGAACCCCCAGCGGAATCGGATGAAAGTCACGCGATTCCGTTGCCTTCAATAGCTCGTCCACGTGACGCCCGGCCAGGCCGACCAGTTTCTCGCCCGCCTCGCTCGTGACCCAACCGGCAAGCGAAAGCGCGTGCTCGCCCGGCGCCAGCTTTACGTACGGCTGCTCGCGGCTCCAGGAGCTGCGCACTACGTCCCAACCGTACCCCGCCGTGGGTGTCGTGTGGATAATGATCACGCCAACCGCCCCGCGCCGCGCGGCTTCCTCGTACTTGTAAGACCACCGCCCGTAATAGGTCAGGGCCCGGCCGCCGAAGAACTTGGGATCGTTCGACGTAGGCTCATTCGTGAACAGCACCAGAATTTTGCCGTGCACATCCACGCCTTTGAAGTCGTCCCACTGAAACTCCGGCGCCACGATGCCGTGCCCGACAAAGATGGCTTCCGCTTCGACGGAATCGTCCGCCGTGAGCCGCTCATTCACGCCGACGAAATCCTGCTCCCACTTGAAATCGACGGTTTGCCCATTTTTTTCTGCCGAGAGCTGGGCGGAAGGTTCGGTCGCGATTCCAATCAGCGGGACCGCCTGGAAATAGGTTCCATTGTCTCCAGCCGGCTTCAATCCAGCCAGCGCAAACTGCGTCGCGATGTATTCGGTGGCGAGATCGCCGCCGCGCGTTCCGGGCCCCCGCCCTTCCAGCAGATCGCTCGCCAGGAACTTTACGTGCGCGCGAATGCGCTCGGCCGAAATCTCCTGCGCCTCGAGAGAGTTAACCAGGCACCCAGCTATCATCATGATCTCGATAGACTTAGTCATAATAGTTCGCTATGATAGTCTTACACCAGTGGATAAGCCGACCTTAACACATCTGCGCGCGCTCGAGGCGGAGAGCATTTTTATCATGCGCGAGGTCGCCGCCGAGTTTCAGCGCCCGGTAATGCTCTACTCCATCGGCAAAGACTCCTCGGTGATGGTGCGGCTGGCGCAGAAGGCGTTCCACCCGGGCAAGATTCCATTCCCGCTGCTGCATATCGACACCACATATAAGTTTCGCGAAATGATCGAGTTCCGGGATCGTTTCACGAGCGAGATCGGGGCAAAACTGATCGTCCACATCAACCAGAAAGCCATTGATGAGGGCGCCAATCCGTTCCGGCTCGGAACTCAAAAGTGTTGCGGGCTGCTGAAGACGCGCTCGCTGCTCGATGCACTGGCCGAAGGAATGTACGATGCGGCGTTCGGGGGCGCACGCCGGGATGAGGAGAAGTCCCGCGCCAAGGAGCGGGTTTACTCGTTCCGCGACAGTTTTGGTCAGTGGGATCCCAAGAACCAGCGGCCGGAACTTTGGAATCTGTTCAACAGCCGCGTGGATAAAGGCGAATCGATCCGTGTGTTTCCGCTTTCCAACTGGACGGAGCTGGATGTCTGGCAGTACATCCATTTGGAGAACATTCCGATCGTTCCCATGTACTTCGCCAAGCTTCGGCCGATGGTGGTGCGCGGCGAAACGCTGATTCCGGTGGAGCAAGACATTCCGCTGCTGCCCGGCGAGAAGCCGGAGATGGTGATGTGCCGCATGCGATCGCTCGGCTGCAGCCCGTGCACGGGCGCCATTCGCTCCGAAGCCGACACTGTGCCCAAGATCATCGAAGAGATGATGCTGGTGCGGCGCTCCGAACGCGAAAATCGCGTGATCGACCACGATCAGGAAGGGTCGATGGAGATCAAAAAGCGCGAAGGCTACTTTTGATGGCCTCGACGTTGGAACGGCCGGCCGCGGGCATCGAGTCATTCCTGAAGCAGAACGAAGAGAAGGATCTGCTGCGGCTCTCGACCGCCGGCAGCGTGGACGACGGCAAGTCTACGTTGATCGGGCGCCTGCTCTACGATTCCAAGGGCGCTTATGAGGACCAGATCGCGTCGGTTCGCAAAGCCTCCACGAATCAAACCGCCGGAGCTCTCGATTTCGCGTTGCTCACCGACGGTTTGCGCTCGGAACGCGAGCAGGGCATCACCATTGACGTTGCCTATCGCTACTTCTCGACTCCCAAGCGTAAGTTCATCATCGCCGACACGCCGGGCCACGAGCAGTACACGCGCAACATGGCGACCGGCGCATCCACCGCCGACCTCGCCATCATTTTGGTGGACGCGCGCAACGGCGTGCTGCCGCAATCCCGCCGGCATTTGTATATCGCGACGCTGCTCGGCATCCGCCACATCGTGGTGACCATCAACAAAATGGACCTGATGGACTTCAGCGAGGAAGTCTACAACCAGGTCCGCGCGGATTTCATGAGTTTCGCGACACGGCTGCCGATCGGTGAGCTGAAATTCATACCCATCAGCGCGCTGGGCGGCGATAACGTGGTCACTCGAAGCCGTCGAACGCCCTGGTATGCGGGGCCGGCGCTGCTTGAATACCTCGAAACCGTGGAAGTCGCACGCGATCGCGCCTTCGATTACATGCGCTTTCCGGTGCAATACGTGATTCGCCCGAATCTGGATTTTCGCGGCTTCGCGGGCCAGGTAGCTTCCGGCGCCATCCGGCCGGGCGATGCCGTAATGGCGCTGCCCTCCGGCAGAACGTCGCGCGTGAAATCCATCTCGACTTACGATGGCGACCTGTCCCAAGCATTTCCGCCCATGTCGGTGACCGTGTGCCTGGAGGACGAAGTCGATGTCAGCCGCGGCGACATGCTGGCGCCCCCGCAGCATCCTCCGCACGCCGCGCGCCGCTTCGATGCCATGCTCGTGTGGATGAACCAGAAGCCGCTCGAGCCGGGCCGTCCCTATCTCATCAAACATACGACGCAGCAAGCCGGCGCCACGGTTACCGCCGTGCGGCATCGCGTCAATATCAATACGCTGGAACATGAGCTGGTAGAGACGCTCGGGTTCAATGAAATCGGTTCGATAACCGTTGAGTCCAAGCGGCCCTTGTTTTTCGACGTGTACGAGAAGAACCGTGCGACCGGCGCCTTCATCCTGATCGATCCGCTGACCAACGAAACGCTGGCCGCCGGCATGATCACGGGAACGGCTGCGGGCGAGCGACATCTGGGGGAAGACGGCGGCTCCATCGAGTTGAGCACGGGCCGCGTCACTCCGGCGGAGCGATACATTCGCGCGGGACACAGGCCCGTCGCCTTGTGGCTCATCGGCGAATCGGAGATCGCTTACGCACTCGAGCGCAAATTGTTCGACCGTGGCTGCCTGGTGCATGTGCTGGTTGGAGAGGGAATCGTGGACACCGCCAGAGCGTCAACCGACGCCGGACTGATTTCGATCTGCGCCGTCCCTGAGGAAGACGTGGCCACTCGTGACGCTATTGCGCACGCGGTAGGCCGTGACCGCTTCCTTGCGGTGGACACGCCACTCCCCGACGATCCAGACGAAGCCGCCGAAACGATCTGCCGGTCCCTCGAAGACTGCGGCTACATCCCGCGCCTGCCTAAGCCATTCACGGGCGGCGCGGGGATTTGAAGGCTATAATCAAACAAAGGGCGTGTTATGGCATCGCAAAACCTCCCGGCAATCGTGGAAAAACTCTCGGCCGAGGAGCAAGCCGCCGTCGTGAAGTTCATCGAGTACCTCAAGAGCCGGGCTCCGCGCAAGGGTCAATTTGGCGCCGCCGTCGATGAATTCATCGATCAACACCCCGAACTGCTGCGCCGACTGGCTCAGTGACGTACTACCCCGACATCGATGACGTGCTGGCGGCTCATGCACGCCTGATCCAGCAATTCGGCGGCTCTTCCGGGTTGCGTGATCGAGGTGCAATCGAGTCCGCTTTGGCACGCCCGCAATGCGGTTACTATGACGATCTGATTAGTGAAGCGGCGGCACTATGGGAGAGTCTGTCTCAAAATCACCCGTTTGTCGATGGAAACAAACGTGTGGCCGTCACGGTAACAGCCGCTTTTCTCCGTGTCAACGGATATCGCCTCAGTTTCGACGACTTGGAAGCGTATCGCTTTCTGATTGGGCTGTACGAGGCGGGAACATTTCGTTTCGCGGAACTGGACACTTGGCTGCGCGGGCACGCCTCACTTGCCGCCGGGTAGCTTTCGTTTCAAATCGCCCGCAGCACTCTCGCCGGCAGAAAGATAATCGCCGTCACGAGCGCCAGCGCACCACCCACGGCGATCCCCACCAGGCGAAACGGCAGCAGAAACAGCCACACAATCGGATAGAGCACGAGAGCCACCAGCGCCAGCGGCCAGCACATGACGAAAAGAATGCAGAAGAGCAGGAATTTGACCACGGCCAACGTCTCCTTTTGGACTCATTATGCTCCTACGCAACGTACGGTGAAAAGTTCCCGGGGATCTGATTTTTCCGGCTTCACCTGCTAGCATAAGTCTTTCGCATGCTTCGATTCGAGACCGCGGGCGAGTCCCACGGCGAGTGCCTCGTGGCCACGCTCACCGGGCTCCCTGCCGGGGTTCCCGTTTCCATTGACGCTGTTAATCACGAGCTTTGGCGCCGCCAGCAAGGCTACGGCCGCGGCGGGCGCATGAAGATCGAGACCGATCGCGCCGAAATTGTCGCGGGCGTCCGGCACTCGAAGACCATCGGGTCGCCCATCGCCATTATCATCCGCAACGCCGACTGGCAGAATTGGACCGAAGCGCTGCCCGTGGAAGATACTGACGGCGCTGAGGATAAGAAAAAACCACTCACCCGCCCGCGTCCCGGCCATGCTGACCTCGCCGGCGCCATCAAATATAATTTCCACGACGCTCGCTACATTCTGGAACGGGCGAGCGCCCGCGAAACCACGGCGCGGGTCGCCATCGGCGCGTTGGCGAAGGCGTTGCTGGCGCCGTTTGGGATTGAAATCCGCGGCCATGTGATCGCGGTCGGCGAAGAGCGGCTGGGGCGCCAAGCCTCCTGGGACGAGATTGTAGCGCTTCATCAGAAAGCCGAAGTCTTACTGGGTTGCGTGGATCCCGAAGCCGAGCAGCGCATGAAAGTGCTGGTCGACGAAGCCTACAAAACCGGCGACACCATCGGCGGCGTGTTTGAAATCGTGGCGCACAATGTGCCGCCGGGCCTCGGTTCGCACATCGCTTGGGACACGCGGCTCGATGGCCGTCTCGCCCAAGCCATCGTTTCCATGCAGGCGGTGAAGGGCGTCGAAGTCGGTTACGCGGCCGATGGCGCGTCGAGCTTCGGTTCGAAGGTGCAGGATACGATTGGTTATGATCGGGGTGAGCACCGCTTTACGCGCGGCGCCAACCGCGCAGGCGGCCTTGAAGGCGGCATCACCAACGGCCAGGATATTCTGGTGCGCGGTATGCTGAAACCGATTTCCACATTGCGGCGGCCGCTGGAATCGGTCGACCTGCTAACACGCGAACCGGCACTCGCGGCCTACGAGCGCTCCGACGTCTGCGTCGTTCCGGCAGCGGCGGTGATTGGCGAAGCTATGGTTGCACTCGTGCTCGCCCAGGCGTTCCTGGAGAAATTCGGCGGCGATTCGCTCGACGAGACGCGGCGCAACTTCGAAGGATATCGGGAGCAGGTCAAGAATTTCTGAACTATGATTTATCCGATCGTCAAATTGTTCGACCCCCTGCTGGAGCGGGAATCCGAGACGGTGAAAGAATTCGACACGCCGGAGCTGCACAAACTGCTGGCGGACATGTTCGAGTCCATGTACGCGGCGAAGGGCGTGGGTCTGGCGGCGCCGCAGATCGGCATCGGGCGCAAGATCGCCGTGATCGATACCTCGGTCGGCGAGAACCCGGACGATAAGCTGGTGCTGATCAATCCGAAGATTCTGCATCTGGAGGGCAAGCAGACAAGCGAGGAGGGATGCCTGAGCATCCCTGGTTTTCGCGAGCAGGTTACGCGCGCCAAACGCGCCATCATGAAAGCGCAGAATGCTAAAGGCGAATGGTATGAGATGACCGGCGAAGATCTGCTGGCGCGCGCCTTCCAGCATGAGATCGATCACCTCAACGGCAAGCTGTACATCAAGCACATCAGCGCACTCAAGCGCGATCTGATCAAGCGCAAAGTGAAGAAGCTGGTGAAGGCCGGAGAGTGGAAGTAATTTTTCTCGGCACACCTGCCTTCGCAGTGCCCACACTCGAATTACTCGTCCAGACTCATCATGTGAAGCTGGTGGTCACGCAGCCCGATCGTCCGAAGGGCCGCGGCCGTGAGCTCGCCGCTTCTCCCGTGAAGCAGGCCGCGATTCGTCTGGGGCTTCCCGTGTTTCAGCCCGAGCGCATTCGCCGGCCTGAAGCGCAGGCAAGTTTGGCCGAACTCCAGCCCGAGATCATGGTTGTCGTGGGCTATGGCCAGATCATTCCGCAATCCGTCATCGATATTCCGCCGCGCGGCATCGTGAATGTCCACGCTTCCCTGCTCCCGAAATATCGCGGCGCTGCGCCCATTCAGTGGGCCATCGTCAACGGCGAAAAAGTGACAGGCGTCACGACCATGCAAATCAACGCGGGTCTCGACACAGGCGACATCCTGCTCGCGCGCGAGACCACGATT
>Ga0335069_10001256_pt1 | contig 40952 bp, 36 predicted proteins | sample Lox_Sample_11_FD_206714 | JGI IMG/M metagenome (GOLD analysis project Ga0335069, IMG submission 206714) | Soil microbial communities from Loxahatchee National Wildlife Refuge, Florida, United States - Lox_Sample_1.1 | ecosystem: Environmental > Terrestrial > Soil > Wetlands | place: USA...
GTAGGACACGTTGACAAGCGTCTTCCCCCCTGCCGTCCTGAATGCCGCCACGGCGTGCGGCATCGCAAACACCTTCGTCTCTTTCTTCCACTGGTGTTCGTCGCTTGAGAGCCCCCCGGCCACCATGATGCCCGACTGGTCCCGCAAGCGGTCCTCCAGCTCCCCCCGCTCCATCGCATCCCCGTTCAGGAGCCTGTTGTACGTCTGGTCCCACATCACGAGGTCTTCCCACATCTGCCGGTCCTCGGGAAAACTCGTCAGCCGCCAGTTGTTCCCCGCCGAGTTGCTCTGCGTGAAATAGAAGATCCGGCGGGGCGAGTCCTCCCGCGCATTGTAGAGCCAGCATTCGTTCAGCTCTTCGCCGATCGTGCGCTGGGCATCGTCCGGCCGCCCGTGGCGGATGAAGATCACCCCCTTGTCGTTGAACTCCCCGTTCAGGAGGAACGCGCGGGGAAAACGGAGATAGTGCATCTTGTCCGGATCGTTGAAGTGGGTCCGGAAGCCGTAGTACTCGAACTCCCGCTCGGCGGTGACAATGCGCCGCTCGTGCTCGGCGAGACGAATGTTGGTCCGTGATGCGGGAGAGGGATTGCGAAGGTTCCAAAATAGCCTGAAGAAGAGCTTCTTTTTCCGGTCCGAGGCAACCGAGTCGTACTTTGCCACCTCCGCGTCGGTGACGATATACTTGATGTCCTCGAAGAGTACAGCGGCTCCCAGCCAGGAGTCGATCCGGTCGATCCCGCGCCAGTACAACTCCTCCCCCGCGGCGTCATCCCCCAGGGCAAACCGGATGCGCGCGAGCGAAAGGCAGACCGCCTGGACGGGAACGCCGCAGCCATGCTCCAGCAAGCCCCGCAGGAGTTGCTCCGCGTCGCCGTACCGCCGTTCGCGCCTGAGGGCTTCCCCCGCGAAATATGCGGCAAACGGATCGTGCCGTTCGCCCAGGAGCGCGAAGATGTCGCCGGGCGGCGTCACCGCAACGGCGTACCGGTAGAGTTTGAACAGGCCGAGGGCGGGACCGTAGAGGTGGGGACGGAGTTCGATCTGCCGGCGGCCCAGATCGAGCGCCGCCGGAAGCTCGTCGCGGTAGCGGTACAGGAGCGCAAGCTGGTAGAGCACGTCCTCGTAGAGCGAATCCCGCGCGATCACCCACGCGAAATTATCGAACGATTTCCGCCATTGTTTCTGCCGGAACATCCATGCAACCTGGGCACCGTACTCCCGGCGGGCAATGCCCCCGAAGTACCGCGCCGCAAGGCTCCCGGTGTCCCTGTCCATCGCCTCCTGGAACTGGTCGCACGCCTCCCCCCACTCCCTCTGCTCGATGGCCACTTTCCCGAGGCCGAGCCTCGCGGCCACGGACGTCCTGTCGCCGTGGAGCACCGCTTCGTAGATCCCCTTTGCCCTCTCGGCGTCCCCGCGGCGAAGACAAAGCGCCGCCTCCTTCAGCGAATCGGCTTCGCCGGACACCTGTCCGCGCAGGGCGGCCGCCGGCACGGCGGAGAGCACGAGCAGGAGGGAGACAGATCGGAGTATGGGGAAAGATCTCACAGGCCGGATCCCGCGGTTGTCCAAACGCTGCAATGTAGACCGGAGCGGCGTGAGAGTCAATCCTTGACTCTGGCCGGGCGCGCATCTATATTGCCGGCGTGTCGGCGGCCGGCGGGGAGAAGAACCGACATACGAACGATGAGGCGTGCCCATGATCCTCGTTACCGATATCAAGGAAGGAATGACGCTGAAGCTCGACGACCGGCTCTACAGAGTGCTCGAAGTGGTTCGCCACACGGGAAGCGGACAGATGCACGGTTTTGTCGAGGTGAAGCTGAAGGACGTACGGTTCGGGCATTTCTCGGACCGGCATTTCAGGCAAGCGGACAGGGTGGAGGAGGTGGCGCTGTCGAAGCGCCAGATGGAATACATCTACGCGGACAGCGAGTCATGCTATTTCATGGACCCGCAGACATTCGAACAGGTGGCGGTCGCGAAGACCGCCGTCGGAAAGGCGGAAAGCCTTCTGAAGGAAGGAACGCGCATCACCGTCGAGCTTCTGGGGGAGGAGCCCCTCTCGGTGCAGTTCCCGCGCGTCGTGGAGCTGAGCGTCTCGTCGACAGGGCCGGGGATACACGACGGTCAGGACGCAACAATGAAACCCGCCACGCTGGAGAATGGAATCGAGATCCTCGTTCCCCAGTTCATCGTCGCGGGTGATCATGTCAGGATTGATACCGAGAAGATGAAGTACATTGACAGGATTACCGCGAAGAAGATCTGACAGACACCCCCTGTCAATGACGGAAGATGGCAGATTCAGCTAGAGTCCCATCTGCCTTCCCCCGCCGACGTACAGTACCTGCCCCGTCAGCCACCGGGCTCCCTCAGAAGCGAGGAACACGATAACATCAGCAACGTCCCCGGGAAGTCCGACTCTCCCGAGGGGTGTCTCCGCCGCGAGCCGCTGTTCAAGAGGGGAGGCGATCCATCCCGTCTGGATCGGGCCCGGAGAAACCACGTTCACCGTAATCCCGTGCTTTCCCAGCTCCCTGGCGGCCGCGCGGCTGTAGGACTCCATCGCGTGCTTGCTTGCGCCGTACGAGATCTCCCCGGCGAACCCCGAGGAGCCGTCGGTGCTCACGTTGATGATCCGCCCCCAGGTCGCACCTCGCGCGGCGTGCCGCCTCGCAAACTCCCCCATCATCAGCGCAACCGCCCGCGTGTTCACCGAAAAGTGGCGCTCGAACGAATTCGCGGTGAGGGACTCGATCGGCGCATCCCAGACCGTGGAGGCTCCGCTCTCCGCCGCGGGGTCAAGCGTGTCGGGCTCGTCAATCGCCGCATTGTTCACGAGTATGTCGACGTCACCGAATGCTTCGCGCGCGCGATCGAACAGCATCGGAACGGCCGCGATGTCTGCAATATCCGCGGGAACGACAACGATCTCCCCCCCCGACCGCCGTATCGCGGCCGCCAGCTCGTCCGGGACCGCCGTGACGAGCGCGCTGTAGTATTCCAGCCCTGGCGTTCTCTCAACTGTCGCGCGCGGGGCGAGAGGCAGGTATGTGCCTACGACGCGTACCCCTTCGGCGGCCAGAGCCTTTGCGGCAGCCGCACCTATCCCGAGAGGATTGTTGACGCCCGTGACGAGGGCGACTTTGCCCTGAAGACCGGAGGAAGTCATGGTGTCAGAGAGCATTCAGTGCGGCCAGCCGTGAGATTGCCCCGCCTTCGGCGGGGCGATCTCACGCGGAGGGAAATGACGGAGAAGCCGCCACCCCCCTCATCTGCCTGAGATGCCTCTCCTCGTGAATCATGACAAACGCCAGCCACTGCCCGAGCGTCAGGTCGCCAAGGGCCGGATGCTTGAATGACACCGAGGAAAGATCGACCCTGTCAAGCCGGGGACGCAGTTCGACAAGTCCCGCCTGGATGCCGCGGAGGCTCTCCAGCGAATCCGCCGCAGCCGCGTTGCCCGTCGGCTCGGACTGCTGTCGCGTCTTGATTTTGCCGTTCACGCTGTCACGGTACCGTTCGTCGAGCGAGATGTGTACCGGGGAATGATTGTTTCCCTGCTTCTCCGCCTTTTCGGTAAGCGTCCGGAGCAGCCTGAGCAGTCCCGTTTCCACGATCGCGAGGTGCTCCACGATTTCGGCGATCGACCACGCGCCCGGCGTCGGGTGGAATCCGAGCCGGGCCGCCGACAGCGGGCGGACGGTCGCCCCGATCTCCTCCAGCGCCTCGGTCTTGTCCGTGAAGAGTTCGTCCAGGCTCGTGTACGTCATTTCGTCCACTCCGGGATCCTCCCCGGCGTCCAGGGGGCCCCGAGGCGTTCGAGCGACGACTCGAGAGTCTTCAGGGTGACATCCACGAGCGTGCGAAGCCGCGACAGCACCGGCGCGAACTCGTCCCCTGCCCTGTTGTACGCGTCGATCTGCGTCTGCGTCGGCGCGCCGGAGGACTGCCACTCGTCGTCCACGATGCCGTTCACAAGATCTACGATCGAGGCAGGTGCCGGCTCGCTGCGCGACGAGAGCGTGCGATCGCCGTGCATGACGCGTGCAGCGTCCCTCAGGCCGGTATCGAGCGAGTCAACCGTCGCAAGAAGTCCGGAGGCGGGCGACTGAACCTCATGGAGCGATTTCCGGATGAGGGCAACCCGATTCTGCGCATCGGAGAGCACCCCGGAGGCACCAAGGACCGCGCGCTGAAGTGCGGCCACCTTTTTCTGGAACGCAAGGAGCGCACCCCTGTCGGCCGCCGGGAGGGATGAATTGGTCAGGACACGGGCGGTGAACTCGACGGGAGTCCCGAGCTCACGCGTCTTCCCGTCGACGGTCTCTTCCATCCGCACGCGGTATCTCCCCGGCATGGCGAGAGGAGATTCATCGTCGGCTGCGAAGACGCCCGCCGGATCCTCCACGAGCAGCGCCGGCTTCAGCGACGAATACCGGAGGTTCCAGGTCACCCTGGTGATTCCCTTCGACGCAGGGCCACCGAGCCGTTTCACGACGTTGCCCGATTCGTCGGTCACCGTCAGCGTGATTGTCGGCGGCTGCTCCTCGTCCTCCTTCCGCAGCTCGTCATAGGAAGGATACGGCGGGGTTTCTCCTTTCTTCAGCATCTCCTTCTCCCGCTCGGTCCGCTGTTCCCTGCGCGTCTTCGCCGCCTCTTTCAGGTAGTATGTGATCGTGGCGCCAAACGGCGGATTCGGCGCGGTGAAGAACGACTCCCCCTGGAATCCCTTCCCCGCAAGGCCGTAGGGGCGAGACTCGATATACATGAGCGGGTCCTTCACCGGGAAGAGGTGTCCCTCCCGCCCCAGGACCTCGGGGGTTACGGCCCGAAGTGGTGTGTAGTCGTCCAGGATATAGAAGCCGCGCCCGAACGTCCCGAGCACGAGATCGTTTTCCCTTTTCTGGATCGCGATATCGCGCACCGCGATCGTCGGCAGGCCTCCCTTGAGCTGGACCCATTTTTTCCCGCCGTCCACGCTGAAGAAGCAGCCGAACTCCGTGCCCGCGAACAGGAGGTTCCTGTTGACAGGGTCCTCGGCAACCGTGTAGACGGTTCCCCGCTCAGGGAGATTTCCATTGACAGGTTCCCACGAGCGTCCGGCGTCGCCGCTCCTGAGGAGGTAGGGCCTGAAATCCCCTTTCTTGTGATTGTCGAATGCGACGTACACGACGACGGGATCATGCGCCGACGGCAGCACGCAGCTCACGTATGACATCTCCGGAACACCCGGGAATTTCTCCACCTTCCGCCACGCGGATCCGCCGTTTTCGGTCACCTGCAGGAGCCCGTCGTCCGTCCCCACGTACAGCATTCCTTCCCTCACGGGAGACTCCGCCAGCGAAACGCAGTTGCCGTAGAGGGAGGTTGACGAGTTCTTTGCGATCGCATCGACGCCCCACACCTTCCCCATGACGGGCATCGCGTTCCTGTCGACCTGCCGCGTGAGATCGGGGCTCACCTTCTTCCAGGTATTCCCCCTGTCGTCGCTCCGGAAGAGGAAGTTGGACGCAAAATACAGCCGCGTATGGGCGTGGGGACTGATGATCAGCGGCGAATCCCAGTTCCACCGGTACGGGGCCTCTCCCGCAGCCTCCCGGGGCTGGATGCCCATCAGCTCGCCGCTCTTCTTGTCAAACCGGACAAGCCCGCCGTATTGCGATTCGGAATAGACCGTGTTCGGATCCTGAGGGTCGATCCGTGTGACGAACCCGTCACCCGTTGCGGAGACGATCCAGTCGGCGTTCTGTATGCCGGAGGCGCTGAGCGTGCGGGAGGGACCGCCGAGCGAGAAGTTGTCCTGGGTTCCTCCCCACACGTTATAGAACGGCTCGGCGTTGTCGACGTCGACGCGGTAGAACTGGGTGACCGGGAGATTGCTCTTGAAGGCCCATGTCTGGCCCCGGTCGAAGCTTTCGTATATGCCGCCGTCGCAGCCGTCCAGGTAGTAGTCCGGGTCTTTCGGGTCGACCCAGAGGACGTGGTTGTCGACGTGCTTCGACTTCTCACCGAGGTTGCGGAATGTTTTCCCGCCGTCGTCAGTCACCTTGAGATCGACGTCCATGGAATAGACCCGGTCGGGATTTGCGGGATCGCAGAAGATCCTGTTGTAGTACTGCGGACTGCCGGGCGCGTAGTCACTCCGCTTCTCCCAGGATTCTCCCCTGTCCGTCGACCTGAAGAAGCCCCCTTTTCCCCTCGCAAGTTCGATAACGGCATAGACGGTGTCGGGACGCGTGGGAGCGATCGCGATGCCGATGCGCCCCTTCTCCTCGTCGGGGATGCCGCTGGTCAGCTTCTTCCAGCTGGCGCCGCCGTCGGTGGACTTGTAGAGCGCCCCTTCCGGACCGCCGTCGATCAGCGTCCAGACATGCCGCCGCCTCTGGTAGGCGGAAGCATACAGCACGTCCGGATTCCGCGGATCCATCGCGATATCGCTCACGCCGGTGTTCTCGCTGACCTTCAGGATGAGCGACCACGTCTTCCCGGCATCGGCGGTCCTGTAGAGACCGCGGTCACCTCCCGCCGCCCACAGGGGACCCTGCGCGGCGACGTACACGACGGCGGAGTTGCGCGGATCGATCACGATCTTCCCGATGTGTTCCGACCCCTTCAGCCCGACATTCTCCCACGATTTTCCGCCGTCACCCGAGCGGTACACGCCGTCGCCGTAGGAGACGCTCCTCTGGCTGTTGTACTCACCCGTACCGACCCAGACGATCGACGGGTTCTGCGGATCGATAGCGACGCAGCCGATCGAATAGGATCCTTCACCGTCGAAGACCGGCTCATAGGTCGTGCCCGCGTTCACGGTTTTCCACACGCCTCCGGAGGCGGACGCGACGAAGTACCTGCTCCTGTTGCGTGGATCGACCGCGAAGTCATTCACGCGGCCTGACGTGACGGCGGGACCGATGGACCGGAACTTGAGTCCCTTGAACGTATCGCCGGAGAGCGGGTCTTTGGGAGGAGCGCCCTCTCCCCTGTCATCCCGCGCGGCGGCGGGACGGACAACGACGGCACACGCACAAATGGCGAGAACAAGGATGCGGTTCATTGATGTCTCCTGAGATCTGGCCCGAGGGCGCCTGTCGGCGGCGCGCCGGGATCGAGTCCTTTCTCCACAGCGGCCTTCGCTCGCGCGTCACGGGCGGTTACTTTTCCCTCCATCCATGAAAAGCGGAGAGGGGTCTCTCTCTTCACCGGGGGAAGAGCGGCGTTCAGTATGAGCGCCCGCCGCGGGGTCGTGGACCTGTTTGCTCCCGTGTGATGGAGCATGTACGGTCCGTGGAACGTCGCGCCGCCCGGAGGGAGCGGACAGCTCACGAACTCGCGCACCCGGCCGTGCTCGGAGGGATGAAGCTCCAGCCCGTGGATGCGGGGATCATCATTGATGCTCCTGTGCCGCACGACGTCCAGGGTGTGGCTCAGCGGCACGAACTGCATGCACCCGTTTTCTTCCGTGGCCTCCTGCAGGGGGACCCAGATGCTGATGGCCGTGTACCGCATGTCGGGACTCCAGTACGCGGCATCCTGATGCCAGGGGGTCTCCGCCCCGAACCCGGCGGGCTTGAATATCGCATGGGCGATCTCACACTCCGCGTCGGGGCCCAGAAGCTGCCGGGCAACACGCGTCGTGTTCCGCAGAAGCTCCGAGTCGTTCATCTCCGGGGCGTAGCGGGCAGGATGAAGGATCTGCGGGAGGGACTCTTTCCCCTCCTCATCGTCCGCGCCGGCAAGGTCGAAATGGTCCCCGAGGTCCCTCCCCGCGCGCCGGGCGAATATCCTGTCGTAGCTCGCGCGCAGCAGCGCCACGTCCTCGTCGGACGTGAGGCGCGGGATCGCGAGAAAGCCGTTGTCGTGGAAGAACGCAATCTGGACGGAGGAGAGATCGAAGGGCATAAGAAAGAACAGAAAAATTGAAGATTGAGAATTGAAGTTTGAAAATTGATTGCTTCGCAAAGAGCGCTCGCAATGACCAAGAGCGTCGGATTGCTTCGCAAAGAGCGCCCGCAATGACATCCCCCGTCATTGCGAGGAGCGTTTCACGGCGACGAAGCGCGCTCCCTGCGTCCCGCCGCTTGCGGCGCCGCAGGCGGGGCAATCTACTTCGAAAGGAACTCGCCGACGACTTCGTTGAACTCTTCGGGCTTCTCCATGTTGACCATGTGGCCGGCCCCCTTGATAACAACCTTCCGCGCGCCGGAAATTCCCTTCACGATCAGCCCTGCAATCTCCTCCGTCCCGGGCTGATCACAATCGCCCAGGACGACGAGCGTCGGGACGTGGATCGATCCCAGCCGCCCGATGGCAGGAGGATCGAGGGGAACCACGATATTGTCGGGTTCCGGCTTGCTCAGCGTCGCCCGGCACATCTGGAGGATCTTCGTCCTGACATCGCGGTTGACCTGGTCGGGCGTCCTGCGGGGACCGTCCGTCCAGGACTTCTGGAAGTACTCGATGAACGAGTTCATATCCTTCCGCCCCGCCGCCTCCGACTGCCTTTTCTGGTTCTCCAGGAGCGCGGGATCCTTGAACTCGTAGCCTGAGAGCGCGGGGGACACCAGGACCAGCGCGCTCACCTTTTCCGGGTGCACGAGCGCAAAATCAACCGCGATCGCGCCGCCCAGCGCGCAGCCGACAAGCCGCGCTTTCTGCAGGCCCAGCGCCTCCATCACCCTGTTCAGGTCCTCGTGGTAGGAGAACGAATCCCGGACCCCATGCGAGAGGCCGTGGTTCCTGTTGTCGTACCGGATCACGCGCGCCCAGCGGCTGAACAGCGGCACCTGGGCGTCCCACATCCTCCGGTCGAGCAGCGCCCCGTGGATCAGAATCAGCGGCTCCCCCTTTCCCGATTCCTCGAAGAAGAGGGAATACTTCCCGGCCTGAACACTGCCCGTCTTCGCCTGTGCGGGCGCGCCGGCGGGGGCGCCCGGCGGGAGGAGAAGGAACATGCAGGTAATCGTCGCCAGGTGCTTCATGCTTCACCGCCTTCCGTCATTCGGCAACTTCCGTCGACAACCGCTCAACATACGGAGAGATATCCTTGAAAACAATCGGGATTACCGCCCTCTGCCGTAGGTCGGCCCGTGCGCGGCGATGAGCCCAACCCCGGCGGCGTAGACGAGGAGATCACCCCGCCACTCCCCGAGCGAGAGGTGAAAAGCCAGCGCGAGAACAATGGTCAGCAGGAGGAGCAATGCTCCGGTCCCGAGGGTCCGCGGGACCAGGAAGAGGACGGCGCCGAGGGCTTCGACGGATGCAAGGAGCCGGATGTGCAGAGTCCCCGTGCCGCCCCGGAGGGCGGTGGTGGCGGCGCCGTAGAGGATCACGATGCCGAGAGCGAGGTGGAACACGACAATCATGCGGCGCAGCCATCCCGTTTGTGCCATACGTCCCTCCCCTGCGGCTTGTGGTCAGAGCATGAGCGCGTAGCAAAATACGTCGGCTGGTTCGCCGGTGCCGAGATTGGGAAATACCTGGTAGCGGCGGAGAATTCCCTCCCGCGTGAATCCTCCCTTCTCCAGCACGCGCCACGATTGCTCGTGGCCGGTGTGGCAGATGGCGTAGAGCCGCCGGACGCCGACTGTGGCGGCGAGGGCGGCCATCGCCCCGAGCGCCTCCGTTGCATACCCTTTCCCCCAGGAATCGACCGCAAGCACGTAGCCTGTCATGGCGCGGTACGGCGTTTCGAATGTCAGCCCCGTGCTGCCGACGAGCAGGTTGTTCTCGCGTGTCCGGATAAGAAGCGGACCGGCGGGCCACCGGTCCCACTCCGCGTCGCTCCAGGAGATGAATTCGTTCGTGTCGGCGAGCGATGCATGGGCGGGAAAACCGACGAAGCGCGTGACCTCAGGATCCGCAGCGTAGCGCGCGAAGATCCCGGGCGCGTCCCCCGCGGCGGGACGCCGGTACACCAGCCGGGCAGACTCCAGGGTTTCGGGAGCTTTCATGCGGGCACACAATGCAAAGTTGGACCCCGGAATTATACCACAATTGGAAATGTTTTGCTACATTGAACTTTGCGGGTCCGAAAGGAACACACCGATGGAAGATGCTCTTCTTCTCCACAGACTGCAATTTGCATTCACCGCGTCGTACCACTACCTCTTCCCCCAGCTCACGATGGGACTGGGACTCCTTATCGTCATCCTGAAGTGGGTCGCGCTGCGCCGCGCCGACGAGACGTACAACCAGGCGGCCCGCTTCTGGGGAAAGATCTTCGCGCTCAACTTCGCCGTGGGCGTGGTGACGGGCATTCCGATGGAATTCGAGTTCGGAACGAACTGGGCCCGGTTCTCCACGTACGCCGGCGGCGTCATCGGCCAGACGCTGGCCATGGAAGGCGTGTTCGCGTTCTTTCTGGAATCGAGCTTCCTCGGCCTGTTTCTCTTCGGCGAGCGGAAGCTCGGCCCCCGCATGCACTTTGTCTCGGCCCTGGCGGTCTTCCTCGGCTCCTGGATCTCGGGCTTCTTCATCATCGTGACCAACGCCTGGATGCAGCACCCGGTGGGGTACGCGCCCGGGCCCAACGGCGCGGTGACGCTGGAGAGTCTGAGCGCGTTCCTGCTGAACCCCTGGGGGATATGGCAGTATCTCCACAACATGACCGGTGCAGTCGTCACGGCGTCGTTCTGCGTCGCCTCGGCCGGGGCGTACTACCTGCTGGCTCGCAGGGACGAAGCGCACGGGAGGATATTCCTCCGCACGGGGCTGATCGCGGGGTTCATTTCGTCCGTCCTGATGGCCTTCCCCACCGGGGACGCGCAGGGAAGGAACGTCGCTTTCAACCAGCCGGTCACGCTGGCGGCGATGGAAGGTCTTTTCAGGACGGCCGAGGGCGCGCCCCTCGTGCTCGTGGGACAGCCGGACATGGAGAAGAAGCGTCTGGACAACCCGCTCCACGTCCCCCGGATGCTGAGCTTCCTCACGTACTACAGGTGGGGTGCCGAGGTCAGGGGGCTGGACGCGTTCCCGGAAGACACCTGGCCGACGAACATCCCCCTCCTGTATTTCTGCTACCATATCATGGTCGGGCTCGGCACGATGTTCATCGCCGTCACCGCGGCGGGCGTGTGGTTCCTCCGCACGAAACGTGCATACACCGCACGCCCCCTGCTCTGGGTTTTTCTGCTTGCGTTTCCGTTCCCGTTCATCGCCAACACCGCGGGGTGGATGACCGCCGAACTCGGCCGCCAGCCCTGGCTGGTGTACGGGCTCATGCGGACGCCCGCCGGGACGTCCGCGACGGTGAGCGCCGGGAACACGCTCTTCACGCTGCTCGGGTTCCTCGGGCTCTATTTCGTGATCGGCGTGATGTTCCTCATGCTGGTGCTCAAGACAATCGCGGCCGGGCCGGCTCCTGCGGCTCACGGGGAAGGGAGCTGACACATGCCAATCCTCTGGTTCTGCGTCATAGCGTTCATGCTCGCGGTCTACGTCATCCTGGACGGATTCGACCTGGGCGCGGGGGTGCTGCACGTGGCCATCGCGCGGAACAACGACGAGCGCCGGCTGGTGCTGGGAGCAATCGGACCCTTCTGGGACGGCAATGAGGTGTGGCTTCTCGCGGCGGGGGGAACGCTCTACTTCGCCTTCCCTCTCCTGTACGCGTCCAGCTTCAGCGGGTTCTATCTCCCGCTGATGATGGTGCTCTGGCTCCTGATGCTGCGGGGCCTCGGCATCGAGATGCGCCATCACGTGGACCACCCGATGTGGCGGTCGTTCTGGGACGTGACGTTCGCGCTGGGGAGCACGCTGCTGGCGGTCTTCTTCGGGGCGGCGCTCGGCAATGTGGTACGCGGCGTGCCGCTCGGACCGGACGGGTACTTCTTCGAGCCGCTCTGGACGTCATTCACCGTCGAGCCGGAGGCGGGCATACTTGACTGGTTCACCGTCCTGATGGGGCTTGTCAGCCTCTCCACCCTTGCGGCACACGGGGGAAACTATGTCGCGATGAAGACATGGGGTGACGTGCAGCGGCGCGCACGGCAGGGGTCACGCTTCTGGACGCCGTGGGTTGCCGTCACCTCGGCCGGCGCACTTATCGCCACGTCGGAAATCAGGCCCGGCATCTGGGCGAACTTCGGGACGCACCCCTGGGGGGCGATATTTCCGCTGGCGGGAGCGGCGGGACTGTGCGGGATGGTTTACTTCAACCGGAAGGGAAACGACGCCGGGGCCTTTCTCTCGTCATCGGCGTTCATAGCCGGCATGCTCGCCTCGACCGCTTTCGGGCTCTTTCCCACTGTTCTCCCCTCGTCCATCGACCCCCGGTTTTCGTTGACCGTCGCATCGACGGCGGCTGCCGGCTACGGTCTCGGCATCGGCATCGTCTGGTGGACGATCGGCATCGCGATGGCCCTCGGTTATTTCACGTACCTCTTCATTGCATTCCGCGGCAAAGTGAGCGCTCACCCCGAAGGCTACTGAGAGGAACCGCGTCCCGTGCGTTGACGCGCGGGACGCTCCACGGACCCGGCGATGAGCCGGCCTACAGTCACGAGCGTGTACCCCTTCTTCCGCAGCCCGGCGATAATCTCAGGGAGAGCCTCCGCAGTCCGCCGGCCGCGGCCGTTCACGTGCATGACGACGATCGATCCTCCCCTGGCCATTGACACGACATACCGGACGAGCGCGGCCCGTGTGATGGAGGTGTCAGGATCGCCCGAGGGGAGATCGTACTCGATGCATCGCAAGCCGAGCGAATCTGCTATCCCCGCAACGCGGGCATCGATCTCCCCGTAGGGGGCGCGAAAGAGCACCGGGGCCCTGCCGACAATTCCCGCGATGGTTCGCGTCGCCTTCCTGAGTTCCTTCCGGATGTCCCCCGACGAAAGCTTCATCAGGTGGGGGTGCATGTAGGCGTGACACCCGAATTCAAACAGCGTGTCCGCCGCAAGCGGCCTCAGATACGGAGCAACATCGCGCGCCCATTTCCCTCCGACGAAGATCGTCGCCGGCGTCCGGGTCTCCCGCAGGACGTTCACCACCGCCGTGTCGACCGCGCCGTGCCGCCGCTCAGAACAGGCGTCGAACGTCAGCGCGATCTCCTTCGTCTTCCTTGACCCGTGGCCGATCACGCCGGGAGCGGACTTGACCCAGCGGGAGGAGGGGAAAGACGCGCAGGGGAGGAGGAGCACGAGCAAAATAAGCTGCAGCACACAGGGCGTCATTGCGAGCGTTCTTTGCGAAGCGCGCTCTTTGCGTCCCGGCGCTAGCGGCGCCGCAGGCGCCGAAGGAGGGGCAATCCGCGTCGGGATTGCTTCGGGCCGCCTTCGGCGCCCCTCGCAATGACGGCCCCCTGTCATTTCACGTGCGGAAGCCTGCGCGTCGCGACCTCTTCGCCCGCCCGCAGCGCCAGCGCGGACAGCGAAGCAGCAACCGATCCAGGTACTCTCATCTCCGTTTCCCCCCTACGTGTCGTTGCTGTTGACGTCCGCTCCGGCCGCCCGACGGGAGCGCTCCCTTCTGCCGCTGAACACGGATGCGGCGATCGCCACCGCGAGGATGAACATCACGATCCCCAGCGACAGGCCGATCGGAACGGTGACGACGTCCGCGGCGAGCATTTTCACACCAATGAAGATCAACACGAGCGACAGCCCGTGACTCAGATACTTGAACGTCCGCAGGACGTTTTCCAGGAGGAAATAGCTCGCGCGCAGGCCGAGTATCGCAAAGATGTTCGAGGTGAACGCGACGAAGGGATCGTGCGTCACACCGAAGACCGCCGGGATCGAGTCCACCGCGAAGACGATGTCCGTCGTCTCGATCGTGACGAGAACGAGAAACAGCGGCGTCAGCATGAGTCCCCCCCCGTTCCGCACCAGGAAGAACTTCCCCCCTTCCTCTTCCGCGCTCACCGGGAAGAGCTTCCTGGCCGCGCGGATGACGATGTTCCTGTCGGGATGGACCTCGACGCTCTTTTCGCGCAGCATTTTCCAGCCGCTGTAGACGAGGATCACCCCGAAAATATACAGGATCCACTCAAACCGCTGGATGAGCGCGGCGCCGGCTGCAATGAAGACTGCGCGGGTCACCAGCGCCCCCACGACCCCCCAGAACAGCGCCCGGTGATGGAACCGGCGGGAGATCCCGAACCAGGAGAAGATCATCACGAACACGAACAGGTTGTCAAACGACAGCGCCCGTTCGATGACGTAGGCCGTGAAGAACTCCAGGCCCCGCTCCCGCCCTGCATCGAGGAACACGACTGCATTGAACAGGAGCGCCACCACGGTCCACACAATGCTCCAGACCAGTGCCTCCTTCATCCCGACCTCGTGCGCCTTCCTGTTGAAGACGCCGAGATCGACGGCGAGCATCAGAAGGATGACGACCCCGAAGGCTACCCAGAGTATTTCCAAGACCAGGTCCGTGTCATGAGCGATTACCGCCGTACATCCCGCACGTCAATATAGGCGCACACGGGTCTCATGTCAACACCGCATGTCTCGGAGGGAAACAAGTGTCATGCGCGTGGCGCTGCAGGCGCCACGAACCAATCTGACGGAGTTTGCCCGCCTTCGGCAGGCGGCGGATTGCGGAAGGCCTGAAAACTTCCTTCTTTACTGGAGCCATGAATCTCCCCGTCATCACGCTCGCCGCCGTGTTTGCGCTCACAAGCGTCCGCCGCGTGGGGCGGTTCCATCTCCAGATCTGGCAGATCATGCTCGGGGGAGCGGCGGTGGTCCTGGCCACCGGGTGCATCGGTCCCTCAGAGGCGCTTGCCGCGGTGAACTTCGACGTCCTCCTCTTTCTCTTCGGCATGTTCGTGGTGGGACAGGCGATGGAGGCAAGCGGCTACCTCGCCCACCTGACGTACGGCGTGTTCAGACGCGCGCGCTCCATGGACGCCGTAATCCTGACCGTGCTCGCAGGGGCGGGCGCTCTCTCGGCGGTGCTGATGAACGACACGCTGGCGGTCGTAGGGACGCCGGTCATGCTGCTCCTGGCCCGGAAGCACTCTATCTCCACCACGCCTCTGCTCCTGGCGCTCGCTTTCGGCGTGACGATCGGCAGCACATTCAGCCCCATCGGCAATCCGCAAAACCTCCTGATCGCCGTCCACGGGGGCATGACCAACCCTTTCGTCGACTTTGCCGTCGCCCTGTTCCTCCCCAGCGTGCTCAACGCGGGAGTCGCCTTCCTTCTCCTCAAGGCGTTCTACCGGGATCATTTCCACGACGAGCCCCTGCGACACTCCCAGGAGCCGATACGCGATCACGAGCTGGCAAGTCTCGCGCGCATGTCGCTCCGGATCATCCTCGCGCTGATCGCCGTGAAGATCGTGACGGCCTGGCTGGGGGCTGAAGACTTCCTCCGGCTCACGCACATCGCCCTGGCCGCGTGTCTGCCCGTGCTGGCGGGGAGTCGGAAGCGGTGGGACATCGTCCGGCGCATCGACTGGCACACGCTCGTCTTCTTCGCGGCGATGTTCGTGCTGATGGCGAGCGTGTGGGACACCGGATTCTTCCAGGACCTGCTCCGTCGGTGGGATTTCGACATCCGGTCGCCGGGAGCAATCATCGGGGGGAGCATTGTCCTGAGCCAGTTCATCTCGAACGTCCCGCTGGTCGCGCTCCTCCTCCCGGCGCTGCTTCACGCAGGCGGCGGTAAGGCTGCACTCATGGCGCTCGCCGCCGGCAGCACGATCGCCGGAAACCTCACGATCCTGGGCGCCGCCAGCAACGTGATCATCATCCAGGGGGCAGAGCGACGCGGAGGGGGGACGATCACGTTCCTCGAATTCGCGCGCGTGGGGATACCCCTCACGGTCGTGAACGGCGCGCTGTACTGGCTCTTCCTGACGTTTCTCTGACCCGATCCCGCGTCAGCGCATGTTGCGGATGCGGACCTCGATCCCCTTTACGTCCTTCATCAGCTCCAGAAGCACCTTCGGCTCGGTCTGCGAATAGTGGTAGGGATACAGTATCTTCGGCGTGAACGCCTTTGCAGCCGCGGCGACCATGTCGGGGGTCATCGTGTACGGGAGGTTCATCGGCAGGAAGGCGACGTCGATGTCCTTCAATGCCTCCATCTCCGGCGTGTTCTCCGTATCTCCGGCGATGTAGAGGCGCGTGCGGCCGATCGTGATGATGTAGCCGTTCCCTTCCCCTTTCGGATGGAACAGCAGGCTGTCCGGACGCCTGTGCACAATGTTATACGCGGGGACCGCCTCAACGATCATGCCGAGGACTTTTTTCACGTCCCCGTTCTTCATCACGATCCCGCCGGGATACTTCTCCGCGCATTTCGCCGTCAGGACAACGACCGTTGACGGCGTGCGGACATATTCGATCGCGGACGTGTCGAAATGGTCGCCGTGGTGGTGCGTCACCAGCACCAGGTCCGCGGGCGGAAGCCCGGCAAACCCGGCGAGGCGGGACCAGGGATCGACATCAATCGTCTTCCCTCCCCACCGCAGCATCAGGGTCGCGTGGCCGACGAACGTGATTTCGACGTCTCCCGCGGATGTGTGGAGTGTGTCTTTTTCGATATCTTCGGCTGCCGCGATCGACCCCAGAGACATGAGGGCGGCAAGGAGGAGTGAGAAGGGCGTGTTCATGGGGGTTAGGGAAAATTGTGGCAGATTGCTTCGTGGCGCCTACGGCGCCACTCGCAATGACAGGGACTGGAACGCTTGCAATGACAGGTTCTCGGTCCGGACACAGCGAATATAGCACGCCCGGACAGATAGTGCAATCGGCACCCGAGGGTGCCCGTTGCCTTGTCAATTTAGAGACTCCAACCGCGAAGTTGCGCGGCAGGCCGGGAGGGGGTATATTGAAAAGACATTTCGACATCGTACACCCCGAGTACCGCCGGCAGGAGCCGTATCTCAAGGACATGAAAGCGTACCCATGGACGCCCATCTCCGCACAGTAGCAACGACGGACACCGGGCGGCGGAAATTCCTCCGGCAGACGGCACTCGGAGCCGCCGCTCTTTTTGCCGCGCGCGCTCTTCCGGGGGGACGGGCTCTTGCTCATGACACAGGTGGCGCAGCACCCGATCTCCGGTTCTTCAGCGAGGAAGAGTACCGGGTCTTTTCCGCCGCCGCCGCGCGGCTGACGGGACACCCGCCGGCAGCCGGTAACGGGATCGACCCCGCGCTGCGGGCCGACAGGTTCCTCAGCACGGAGGACCCTGAAATACAGGACCAGATCCACCTCCTCCTGACGATATTCAATTCGCTCTTCACCGCCATCCTGCTCGGTTTCACGTTTTCGCGATTCGTCGACATGGACGCTAAGGCACAGGACAGCTACATCGAAGGGTGGATGACGAGCACGTTTTCCTTCCGGCGGACCGCATTCCAGGCGCTCAAGCGCCTGTCAATGAGCATGTACTATACGGACCAGGTGACCTGGGAGGAAATCGGGTACCACGGGAACTTTTCGCCCGGGGAGGCGGGATGATCGTCCGCGGAAAGGACATCCGGCCGCCCCTGAAGGAATCAGCCGACGTCTGCATCATCGGCTCCGGCTGCGGAGGCGGGGCGAGCGCAAAGATACTCGCCGAGGCGGGGAAAAAGGTGATCCTCCTGGAGGAAGGAGGCTACTACACATCGGCGGATTTCGACGGCACCGAGGCGACCGCGTATCAGAAGCTGTACCAGCGCCGCGCGGGGCAGGCAACGGAAGATCTCGCCGTGACCGTCCTGCAGGGACGCTGCGTCGGCGGAAGCACCACGGTGAACTGGATGACGTCCCTTCGAACGCCCGGGTTCACGCTCGATGACTGGCGCCGGAGGTTCGGCATCGCGGGACTCGGGGAGCGTGACCTCGAGCCGTATTTCGACCGGATCGAGCGATACCTGAACGTTCACCCCGAACCGGACGAGAACCACAATGCCAACAACAGGATCATCCTGGACGGCGCCCGGGCGCTCGGGTACAGGACACGCGTCAACGGGAGGAATGCGCGCGGCTGCGTGAAGTCGGGCGCCTGCGGGCTGGGATGCCCGTTCGACGCGAAGCTCTCCGTGGCGCTCACGTACATCCCGGACGCGGTGAACAGGGGGGCAACGGTCTACGCGGACTGCCGGGCGGAGAAGATCGAGATCCACGGGAGCTTGAAACGGGTGACGGGCAACATCCTGGAGGCGGACACCAGGAACGCGGGCGGGGAGTTCAGCATCGAGGCCCCCGTGGTCATCGTTTCGGCAAGCGCAATCAATTCGGCCGTCCTTCTCCTCAAGTCACGGCTCGCCAACGCCAGCGGCGAGGTGGGAAAGAACCTGACGTTTCACCTCACGACGGCGGCCGCCGGGCGCTACGAACGGGTGATCGACCCGGCCGGCGGCATACCGCAATCGGCGCTGTGCGACCAGTTTCTCAACAGCGAGGGGGACAGCGGGGGGTTCTGGATCGAGGCGGTCCCCGTCTATCCCGCGCTCGCGGCGCTTGCGTTCCCCGGATTCGGGGACGCCCACCGGGAGAGGATGAAGGAATTCCCGCACACGGGGGCATCCATCGTGCTCGTGAAGGAGTCCGACTCTGCCGGCCGGGTCACGGTCAATGACCGCGGCCGGGCGTCGATCGACTACCACCGCGGGCCGAAGGACCTCGAGTATATGAAACTGGGAGTAGCCGCCGCGGCCAGGATTCATTTCGCGGCGGGGGCAAAGGAAGTCATGACGCTCCACACCTCCCCCACCGTCATCAGGCACCCCGGAGAGATCGACCGGAAAATCCGCGGCGCGTCATGGGAGCGCAACGACGTCGCCCTCTTCAGCGCTCATCCCCTGGGGACGTGCCGCATGGGCACGGACGCCCGCCGCTCCGTCGTCGACCCGCACTGCCAGGCGCACGACGTGCCGGGACTCTTTGTCATCGACGGCAGCGTCACACCCACCTCGCTGGGCGTGAATCCCCAGATCACACTCCTGGCGATTGCCGAAAAAAGCGCGGAGTGGATCGCGGAGAATTTCCCGAGCATCGCCCGCTGAGCCGTCGCCCCGCGACACCTCCGCCGCCGGTCGTCTTCATCGAATCAGCACCATCTTCACCGCCGCCGCATTGGCGCCCGCGTGCAGTCTGCAGATGTACGTGCCGCTCGCAACCCCCCTCGCGTCAAATCTCACCTCGTGTGCGCCCGCTTCTTCAAGCCCGTCGACGAGTGTCGCGACAGTCTGACCGAGCATCGTGTACACGGTGATCGTCACACGCGACTTCTGAGGAAGCACATATCGCACCGTTGTCGTTGGGTTGAACGGATTCGGGTAGTTCTGCGCCAGGCTGAAGCCGGACGGCACGCCAGCGCGGGGGCCGGAGTTCACCGCGAGGACGCCGACGGGACGCCTGGCTGACGCGCCGAAGATTTCGCAGACGGCACCGGAAAGGGAGCCACTCTGCCGGAATCCGTGCGCAAAGAGCCTGACAGTGTACGAAGAGGCATTCCCGACGGACATCAGTCGTGACGCGGGCACGGAGAGGAGCCAGGAGCGCCGCTCACCGCCGGCGCGGAGGGGAAGCGCCACCGTGACACAGGCACACGCAGCGGAGTTCCCCCCGTCACGCACGATCCCCACGTCCACCCCCCCGGAGTCCGGCGCCAGAAGATCGGCCGCCTGCCGGGCGTAAACGTCCACCGGCACAAGAACGCTGTCTATGTCTTCGGCGAGAGCGAACGCCACGCTGGACTCCGTGCTGAAGAGCGAGCAGGGATCGGCCGGGGCCGACCCGGTGAGAAGAGGCGCCAGGGAAAGTGTGTCGCAGGTGCCGGTGCGATGGTGCAGCATGACTCCCCCCAGCTCAATTTCCATCGCGGTACCCGCCGCCGAATCCCACACGCTGACCGATCGGCTCTGCGTCGCGCCCGGGGCGCCGGGCGCCGCCGCGGCACCCAGTTGTGCGACGGTGAAATCGTTCTGGACCGCCCCCCGCCTGACCGTCAGAACATGCGATGACTCCACGCTCCCGGCGGGAAACCCGAGGATCACCGGACGGCCGGCGTCGAATGCGTCCGACGCATCAATGGTGAAAAGACTCGCAGAAGCATTTTGCGCCGGGCCCGCAACGATATTCGGATTTCTGCTGCCTGTGAACACGGGAGGAACTGACAACGTACGCACATAATACCAGGCACCCCGCGGGAACGAATACCCCGCAACGCCCACGCGGGGATCTTCCGATGCGGTGTGTGTGCGAAAGGCGAGAAGGGCTTCCGCAGATTGAACCGAGGCACCGCTGCATGCAAGGGAAACGCCGGACCAGTCAATCCCCGGGAGCGGGACGGGAACAGGCGGACTCCACGACGCGCCTGCATCGCACGAGGCAATCGACACCGGCAGGCCTTCACTGCGGAACGCCAGGATCGCGGTTCCGTCAGATGCGCCCGCGAGCACTGGAAATGCGCCTGGTGCGCCGCACCTGTACGACCAGCCGACGTTCACGTATGCCGACCATGTCGCTCCGTCATCCATACTCCTTGCGAGGTAGATCCCGCGACCCGAATCGGCAGCATCGTAACCGTCCATCTGCCAGCTGACCAGCAGGTTGCCGCCCGAACGCGCCAGCGAAGGCACACTGTTCCCTCCGTTCCCCTGTGAAAGGAGCACAGGCGGATTCCAGGCGCGACTGCCGGCGGGGCTGCGCCGGTAGAACACCTCGCCGCCGATTCCCATCACCTGGTGCTTTGCGCCGGAGGACTCCATGAGCACGGTGCGCCTTCCATCATACGCTCCCATGCTGTCAGCCGCCGGGCAGCCGGCAAGCGCGGGATTGGGCATCGCGGCAGGATACAACCTGACCGTGAACGTGCCTCCGGTCCGGTCCTCAGACAGGACTTCCATGCCGCCGACCGAACCTCCCTTTGTGTTTGGAACACACAGTGTATAGTGCCACGTGGTGGAGCCAAACCAGTCCATCTCCTTGATGTACGGATTGCGCGGGTCCGACCAGGGGCTGAGCAGCCGGTTGCCGCTCACGCCGGGAAAGGGAACGCCGTCGTCCGTGTCCGAGGGATCGTTTTCAGGGTACGTCCTCCCGTAGCGACCGCTGGCATACACAAGCCCTTCCGTCGAATAGCCCGGGTCACGGGAATCCCCCGTCGCACTCAGACGCCAGACGAATATGCCCTGCGTAATGGCATGATGGGGCCCGGCCGGCGGAAAAAACGCGACATTGTTGTAGTCGGGGACGGCAGTTGCACCGATGGTCATCATGCGGTCAAACCGGCGATTTTCGACATAGAAGACATCACCCGCGCCATTCTTCAAGACGTACACTGTTGGATTCGACAGGCCATAGGGAAGATCAGCAATCACCGGCGTTTCTCCCTGCACGGGGACAACATTCGCCCAGCCGAGACGCGCCCGCGCGATGGGATTCAACGAGGCCGGGGCATTCCCTTCCACGGAACCGTTACTCATTCCCCCGCACATCACATCGGCCCTCCCCCCTGTCGTGTGTCCGATCCCAATCGTGTGCCCAAACTCGTGGCAGTGGATTCCGATGCGCGCAAACTTCGCATCGGCGTGCTCGCACCCGTACGGCCTTCCCTGCACTTCGCTCATGATGTACGCTAGCCCGAGGGCCATCGGATTGAGCCCGCCCAGCCCGAAGTACGTGTTGCCGGCATAGATGATCGCGATCCTCGTCGTGTCGGAGACGGAGAAGTCCATGCCGGCCGCGTCTGCAGCATCGGTTGCGTCATAAAAGATCACCACATCGGACCGCTGGTATTCCGATTTCTTCATGGGAAGCGTCACCCACACGGGTCTGCCGCTTCCGTCCACGCTGTTGAGGACCCGGGCCCTGACAGTGAGCCTCCCGCCGGACATGGACCGATAGTAATCGCTCAGACTGCCGCAGACGTCGTCCCCGTCAGGCGAGTGTGCCTCCGGGGAGACATAGACCCCCGTGGAGCCCAGCATGTCCTCAAAATCGCGCGCCGTGTAACGTGGAGTGACTCCGTCGCTCGCAGCAGCGCAGTGGACGTCGGCAAATTGCACAAGGAGAATCTTCAGCGTTATCACTGATTCAGTGATCTGGCCGGGCATCTCTGTCGCGTGGGGGCGCGTCGCACACGTTTCCGACCGGAAAGCGGGCGTTGATTGTGAATACACCGACTGCGCCCCCGGGGTGACGAGCGCTGCCAGTGCGAGCGCACGAAGTGATTCCCGGATCAGCCATCTGTTGACCGTTGATCGTCCCATGATGCTCCTCCCGCTAGATGGTTGCTGAATACCTGCGTCACCGAAGTGCGCGCAATGTACCCGCGGGAAGAGCGCACAAACATACCGCAGTCACGGCATATTGAATGGGGACAATCACCGGGGATGACGGGGCAACAAAAAAGCCCCGTCGTGCGGCGGGGCTTTGTCTGACAGGAGCAGGGATTCAGCGTGCGGTGGCGATTGCGGGCGATGGAGCGGATTCTCCCGTCTGCGCGAGCTGGACCTCCTTCGCCCGCTCGGCGGCAAGCGCGGCACAGATATGCTGGAAACGCATGTTGTCGGTGTGCGCCGCCTCCGCCTTGATGGCAAAATCACCTTTCTCCGACCTGAGCTCGTACAGCGCAAGCGCGGCGAGAATACGCGCTTCGACCACCGCGTCCTCGTCCTTCACGATGCGCATGAGCGGGATGACCAGGCATGTGAACGGATCGTCGGGGATCAGCGCCTTCAGCTCGCGCACCGTCTGGGCCGCCGTGGCCTGCAGGCCGGGGCTGGAGCTTTCCAGGGCCATGACGAGGCTCTTCTTGGTTTGCTCGAGCCTGACCTCGTTGGCGGGATTGAATGCCGGGCTGGATGAATCCTGGGCTCTGACACCACCCGCGGTGAGGAGGGACACACCCGCCGCCAGTACCAGGATCTGTTTCATGGCTTCCTCCGGGAAGTTGTGTGGGTGATTCGTGAATTGCGGGAGCCAAGATACTGCGCGGGGCAGGGCCCTACCATCCCGCATTCGCGGCATTCTTGCCGGAGAGAATCGGGGAAGAGGCTACAGGAGGTTCTCTTTCAGTGCTTTTGCCACGGCACCGCCGCGGGAATGCACCTGGAGCTTCAGATAGATGTTCTTGAGGTGGGTATCGATGGTGAAGTAGCTGAGGAACAGGCGGTCGGCGATCGCCTTCTTTGTGAGGCCCTCCGTCGTGAGCTTCAGGATTTCTTTCTCCCGGTCCGTCAGGCCATAGTCCGATTTCGGCGCGGCAATTCCCGCAAACATCGTGAGGACCTTGCGGGCGATCTGCGCGTTCATCGGCGCTCCGCCGGCCAGCACTTCATTGATCGCGCGGACGATCTCCCCGGGGGGAGAGCTTTTCAGGAGGTAACCGGATGCGCCGGCGCAAATCGAGTCAAAGACCTTCTGGTCGTCCTCATGGATCGTCAGCATCATCAGGTCTGTGGCGGGCGAGACCGCCTTGATCCTCCTGACCCCCTCGATGCCGTCGACGCCGGGGAGGCCGATGTCCATCAGCACGACCTCGGGCGCGTACACCTTCTCCAGAAGCTTGAATGCTTCCTCGCATGAGCGGAGGGCATGTTCACAGCGCATGCCCCCCGCCGAGTTCAGCAGATCCGCGAGACCGCTCCGGAAGAGGTCGTCGTCCTCGACGATCCAGAGGGTGATGGTTCCCGGGTCATCGTCTCTGTCGCTTCGAAGCCTGCGGGCGGACATCGATTCTCCCCTGATCAGTGCGAGCGAAATGATACCGGCGGTATCCTGACGGTGACCGAGAATGCCGTGTCACGCTCCTGGAACACCAGCGGGGCAGCGTTCACGAGGCGCGTGACATCGCGCGACTTTGCCGATTTCTCGTGTTGCGGCGCATAGTAGGCGATCACCGTCTCTTTCCCGCGGTGTCCGCCGCTCGCCTGGTAGGCGGAATCCTGGCAGACGATCCTGAGAAAGAAGCGCGTCTGCAGCGCGCCGAAGAAGTTCCTCAGCGAATCACAGGGACAATTCGTAGGATCCGGAGCGCATTGCGGGCATTTCACGGTGCTCATGACCTGCTTCGTTTTTCCGGAGATCAACTGGGCGGCAAGTGCTCCCCCCCGCGGGACCATGATGGGATGTCCGCCCAGCTTTGGGTCGATCGCGACCCTCACGCTGATCCTTGCGGTGTTCGGGGGCATCCCGCCGGCCAACAGGACAATGAGCAGCATCGCGCCCACGGGCGCAAGCAGCATACGGAACGTTTTCATCGCGGAACCTCCTGGTGTTGAGTTGTGGATGATGTCCCCCAAAATAACCCCCTGAACACTGTGCGGCCATACCGCAAACGCGGTATTGTGACCGCCCGGCAGCGCCCTGACCGAAAGGGGATACGATCAGCGTGCGAGCGGCACGGCAAGTTCCACTGTGGAACCGCTCCCGGGAGCGCTCGTCACGCTGACCCGGCCGCCCACCTGTCGTGCCCGCCGTTCCAGGTTGTCGAGGCCGTTCCCCCGCTTCGCCGTGGCCGCCGGGAAACCCCTGCCGTCATCCGAGACGCGGAGGACGAAGAGACCTTTCTGTTCACCGAAAAAAATATCCACCCGGCGTGCCTGCGCGTGGCGGACAATATTGTTCAGCGTCTCCTTGAACATGAGGATGATGTTCCTGCGCACTTCCATGCCGAGCTTTGCCGCGGCAGGAACGTCGGTCGAGGTCACGTGGTACTCGTGACCCACGAGCATCGCGGAAGCGATGTCCTTCAGACGGAGGAGTATGTCATCCATCGACTCATGCTCGGGATTGACGATCCAGACGATGTCCCTCAGGGCGTCGGCGGTCTTCCTGGCCGCCCGCGTCACGTCCGCCAGCCTCTGGCGGTCCGGTTCCGGGAGCGGCAAACGGGCACCCAGGGCATCCGTCACGAGTGCGATCCCGCTCAGGCTGCTCCCGATATCGTCATGCAGGTCGCTGGCAATGCGGGTGCGCATACGTTCCATCTCCAGTAGTCTCGCAACGCGGTAGTTGTAGGCCGCAGCGAGCAGCGCCACCAGCGTGACGCCGACGAGCACCCTGAACCACCAGGTCTTCCAGAAGGGAGGTTCGATCACCAGATCGATCGCGGCCCCCGATTCGTTCCACACCCCGTCGCTGTTCGCCCCCTTCACTCTGAACACGTAGTGACCCGGATCCACTTTCGTATACCCGGCGAAGTTGCGTGTCCCGGGGGTGTTCCACTGATCCTCAAAGCCGTCAAGCCGGTATGCAAAGGTGTTCTTCAGTGGAGAAGTGAAATCGAGCGCGACGAACCGGAACGAGAAAAAATCCTGGTCGTAGCGGAGCCGAATCAGCGGCTTGGTCCAGAGTGGCCCCGCGGTTTGCACGGGGGTGTCGAAGAGACTGAATGACCCGATGACGACATGCGGGGGTTCCGGATTTTCCCCGATGCTGTCCGGCTGGAAGGAAGTGAACCCTTCGCCCGCGCCGAACAGGAGTCTCCCCGCCGGGCCGTCACACGCAGCCCTTGTGACTTTGTCTCCGTAGAGCCCGTCCTCGGAGGTGAAGTTGTGCGATTGCCCCGTCATCCTGCTCACCCGGAACAGGCCGTTCATGACCGTGCCGACCCAGAGATTGAGGCCGCGAACCCGAATGCTCATCACGCCGATCGATGCCGCAGTGTCGAGTAATGTCACATGCGTCGACCTTCCGGTCGCCGCGTTGAACCGGTCGAGACCTGTGGATGTGCCTACCCAGAGAAGTCCGCTCCCGTCCGCGGACGAATCCGGGTCCTGGCAGAGAGCGTAGATCGCGTTGCTGCTGATACTCTGCCGGTCAGCATCGTCGTGCACATACCGGTTAAATGATCCGGTTGCCCGGTCAAGCCTGTTCAGCCCTCCTCCGTCCGTCCCCACCCAGAGGACACCGTGACGGTCAACACACGTCGCCAGGACACGGTTGTTGGCGAGGCTCCGGGGATTTGACGGATCGTTGCGATACTGCACGATCGCGCGGGAGGGGAGAGAGAAGCGGCAAATGCCTTCACCGAAGACGCCAACCCAGAGCGTGGTCGCGGCAGCCTCCCTGCCGGCGGAGGACGCCCGTTCCTCCTCGATTGTCGTGACAGAGTTCCCGGCGTTTGTGTCGCCTGCGCTGAGGTCAAAACTCTGAAACACTCCGGTCACGAGGTCAAGGCTCTTCAGACCTCCCGCCCAGGTTCCCACCCACATCGTTCCCCCGCGGCCGGAACAGAGTGCGGAGACAATGTCCGGAGCGGAACCCGACCGGGCGTGCCGGTCCTCGATGAGGCCTGCGGCGCCCGTGGTCAGATCGAGCCGCCTGAGTCCTTCCATCGACCCGATCCAGACGACACCGGTCCCGGGCTCTTGACAAAGGGCCGTGACAGCGAGTCGCGGGGCAGCATGTGATGAGACCCTGTAGTGGATAAACCGGCGCGCCCTGGGAACAATCTTATTCAGTCCGCGCATGCCGGGACCCGCTCCTCCCACGTCTGCGGCAATCCATACCACGCCCGCTTTGTCCACGTAGATCCTGCGAACAAAATCGGCACTGAGGCTGTTCGGGTCCAGTGGATCGTGCACGAACCGGGAACACGCACCGGTCCGCTCGTCGAACATCAGGACACCCCGGGGCGTGCCGACCCAGAGGTCGCCGTCGGGGGACTGAGCGATCGCCGTGAGCGAGTCGGAGATAATCCGGCGCCCCGGCGGGGCGGTTGTCCCGTACCAGGTGCGCCGGGCACCCGACGCGTCAAACCGAAAGAGACCGTGTGCAAGAGTCCCTTCCCAGACTGACCCTGCCCTGTCGCAGTAGAGCGCCGTGACAACGTCCCCGGCGGTGAGCGCGCGAACGCCGGCGAGGAAGGAATCCCGTGTCAGGACGTGCGTCTGCGGATCGATTCTGCATTGGCCTCCGACCGTGCCCACCCAGACCGTGCCGAGTGAATCGCAACACAGGGAGATTACCCGGTCGTCGGGCAGCGAGGAGTGATCCCCCGCCGCGTGCACAAAGTGTTCGCATTCACCCGTCCGGGGATCCAGGCGGTTCAACCCCGTATGTTCCATGCCGATCCACAACGCCCCCAGCCGGTCCTCGACGACGGCTCTCACCGGCCCCGCGCTGAGGCTCGTGAGGTCGCCTCGCCGATGCCGGAAATGTCTGAAGGACTCCGTTCGCGAATCGAAGCAGTCGAGACCCCCGTCGAACGTGCCCACCCAGAGTTTTCCCCCTCTTCCCGCACAAAGCGACCAGATGGCCGTGCTCGAGATTCCGGCAGTGTCACTCAGCAGGGGACGGAAAATTCTTGCCCCGACACCGTCGTAGCGGTAGAGCCCGGTCGACGTCGCACACCAGAGGAAACCGATGCTGTCCTGTGTGACATCGTACGGCCTGTAGTCGGCGGATTCGTGTTCGAGAAGGAGACGCTCGAACCGGATTTCAGGTGTCTGCGCGGAGATCTCCAGCGGGAGAATCAGGACGGCGGCAACGCCGAGGAAGAGGGTCCGGGTGTCCAGGAACATGTTCTCGCTGAGTTGTGGTCGAGAACGACAGACACATCAGGTTGGTGAGCGAAGGGTAGGTAAAACGGAAGGGTTTGTCAAGGGTTCGACCCTGTCATTGCGGGCGTTTTTTGCGGAGTCTGTTCTCTGGACCACGCCCGTGTGGGCGAAGCAATCCGGCGCGGGATTGCTTCGCGAAAAGCGCTCGCAATGACAGGGTATGTCCGCTCGCAATGACAGGGTATGTCCGCTGGCAATGACGGGGCGTGAAACGTCTCCCCTACGACGTCAGAGTTGTATCTCGTATCCCAGTGCAACCACGAAGTTGCCGGTGTTGTTCTTGCCGTTCTTCGGATCCGTCTGGATGTTCTTCAGCCCGTAGGCGCCGCGCGCGTCAAGGATCAGATCGCCCGGCCCGAGACTCTTGGCGATGCCGATACCGCCGGTGATCCCCGTGTTCAGCTTGCTGATGTCGCTCGAGACGTTCGTTGTCGCCGTGAAATCCACCGGCGGGAGCGGCTGGCCGGCGGGCGGCAGGAGCAGCGGGGTCCCTGACTTGTCCAGATAGAGCGAGCTCATCCCGCCCGTTCTGTTGGTCGCGTTGAGCAGAAATCCCACGTACGGCCCGGCATCGACGTACACCCGTGAGAGTCCGAGACTCCCGCCGGCATCGATCGTGTACCGGACGAGGAGGGGCACTTCAAGATAGTTGAGCGCGGTCTCGTTGTTGTAGATCGCATAGAGCGACATCCCGGCCGACACCATCCCCGCCGGGAGCTGGCCGTCCGGTATGATCTGCATCCCGTTTTTCTTTCCCCCCTGGCTCGAGTACACCGCTTCGATCTGCAGCGCGAATGAGTTCGAGAGGCGGTCTCCGAAATAGATGCCCGCATCGGGTCCCATGCGCGAGGAATAACCTTCCGAAATCTCCGAGTTCCCGCCCCGGAGGCTGGGGATGCTGAGACCTCCCTTCACGCCGGCATAGAATGACTGGCAGTAGAGCGTGTCGCCGGAGAAGAGAATGGCGGCCCCGAGGAGCGCCGGCAGCAACACGCGGATTGCGACGAGGACTTTCATAATCTCCCTCCATGTGGTTGGACTGCTCCGGTCGTTCCCCACCCCGCCGGAGGCAATATCCATCAAAACCGCGTCCATTCCCCCAATGTTCCCGCTCCGGGCCGGACAAATTCTTGACAGGAAAATGGACTGGCAATGACAGGCGGAACCCCCGCCCGGGGTACATTACCCCCGAATTCACAACGACATCCATCCCCACACCGGGAGAATCGACATGACACCGACCGAGTACGTGAGATACCGTGAGCCCCTCCGCGGGCAGATTGGCCGATGGGCGCGCCTATTCGCGGGAGGCCCTGCGGCGCTCCTCCAGGGACTCACGGCGATGGTCGCCATGCTCAGGGCGTCCTGACCGAAGGCTCCCCCGTCACCCCACCCCCGAACGGAGGCACGCCATGAAACGATCACTGATCCTCGCGATCACCGTACTCGCGCTGAACGTCCCCTGCCGCAGCCAGGAACCCCTCCCGCGCGGGAGCGTCCTTCAGCCGGGAGAGGTGCTCCGTTACAGGGTCCGCTGGACTCTGTTCCGCCTCGGCACCGTCACGCTCAGGACGGTCAGGGACTCCGGCTGCACCGGGCCCGACGATGTGAAGCTCGTCATGAACGTCGAATCAAACCCCGATCTGAGCTTCATCTGGATCAGGGAATTCAACGAGTGCCTCCTGGACACGCGCACGTTCGCCCCGGCCGTGTTCCACGCCCGGCACAGGAACGGGGAGCAGTACACGGAGATCTGGCACGAGGTCGACAGGCAGCATCACAGGACCGTCTACAGGCTCCAGGACAGGAACACGGGCGCACTCATCGAATCAGACACGCTTCCGGGAGTGGAGTGGTTTGTCGAGGGCCCCTCGCTCTTCTTCATCGCACGGTGCCTGTCGGGAACAACCGGCACCCGAACGGTCCCCACACTCGTCGGCGGGAAGCTCTCCACCACCGATCTCCGCTACGAGGGGGAGAAGACTCTCGTCGACATGGCGTCATCATCCGCCTCAATCCGCGTGCGCAAATTCACCGGCGAGGCGCACTGGAAGGGGGGCACGGAAGCGGGCCTCGAGGGAGAATTCACCGGCTGGCTCAGCGACGATGACGCGGCTGTCCCGATCGCCGCCGAGATGAAGGTCCTCCTCGGATCCATCAGGCTCGAGCTGGAATCGTGGACGCGGGAGGGCTGGACTCCCCCCACGGGGGAGATGTACTCACAGAAAGGCACAGGAGCGAGGAATTGATCATGAAAACTCTCGTCACAGGCTCAACCGGGTTCATCGGGCGGCACCTGGTCGCCCAGCTCGCACGGCAGGGTGCGACAGTCCGCGCGCTGCAGAGAAACCCCGCACCGAACGGCAACGGCCGGATCGAGTGCCTGCGCGGCGACGTCACAGACCCCTCAAGCGTCGACCGCGCGATGGAGAGTTGCGACAGGGTGTATCACCTGGCGGCGTACGCGCACGCGTGGGCGAAATCCCCGGCGACCTTCTTTGACGTCAACGTGGGCGGGACGCGCTGCGTCCTCGATGCCGCGGTGAAGCACGGCGTGCGGAAGGTCGTGGTCACCTCTTCCGTCGTCACGATGGGCACCTCCAACGGGCAGCCCGCGAGCGAATCGACTCCACGGCACTCTCCTGCGCTCACGCCCTACGAGCAATCGAAAATCGCCGCCGAGCTGACCGCCCTTGAATACGCACGCAGGGGACTCGACGTGGTGATCGTCAATCCGACGCGCGTGTTCGGCCCCGGACTTCTCAACGAGGGAAACTCCGCCACGCGCCTGATCAAAATGTATCTCGACGGCCTCTGGCGGGTAACCCCGGGGGACGGCAGCGCCGAAGGGAACTGGGCGTACGTGGCCGACGTCGCCCGTGGGCACATCCTGGCAATGGCCGGCGGGAGGAGCGGCGAGCGGTATATCCTCGGCGGAGAAAACGCATCGTTCAACAGGTTCTTCGCAGCACTGGGCACGCTGTCCGGAACGCCGAGGCTGCTGCTCCACGTCCCCCGCATCGCGGCGATCGGCGTCGCATACGCCGCCGTTGCCGGCGCGCGAGCGATCGGGACGGCACCCGCGATCACGCCCGGCTGGGTAAAGACATTCTATACCGACTGCGAATTCTCCATTGAAAAGGCAACAGCCGAGCTCAGGTACGTCGTCACACCGCTTGCGGAAGCCCTCGACACAACAGTCGCCTGGCTGAGACGCGGCGGAAATCCCGAAGAGGTGTGCGTATGAAACCCCTCATCCATGCGCTCGATCCGCGGACATTTGTCCGCGGCGAAGAAGTGCAGCCGACCGTCGTTCTCATCCTGGCGGCGCTTCTCACGGCCTGCCACCGGTATTTCGGATCGCTGGAGGCGGCACGGCATTTCATGCCCGCATGCGACGGTATCACCGCCGCGGTGTTCATGTTCGGGGCCGCATTCGTCCTGTTCGGCATCATCCCGTGCGGCGTCCTTGTCCTGGGTTTCCGGGAGCACCCTTCCGCGTACGGGCTGCAGTGGGGAGACTGGCGGCTGGGCCTGAAGCTCGTGCTTGCGCTCCTTCCGCCGATTACGGCGGCCTTCCTGTATCCCGCATCGGGAAACGCCGAGATTCGTGCGTTCTTCCCGTTCGCCCCGGAGGCAGGAAGCTCCATCGTCAAGTTCCTCATGCTCCAGGTGCCCCGGGGCGCGCTCTACTATACTGCGTGGGAGTTCTTCTTCCGCGGGTTCATGCTCTTCGGCCTGCGGCGGTACGTCGGCGACTGGCTTGCGGTGTGTATGCAGACGATACCCCAGTGCCTGTGGCACATCGGGATGCCCACCGGGGAGCTGCTGTCGTCGATCGGGGGAGGACTTCTCTTCGGGATGATTGCGCTCAGGACGAGGTCCATCGTCTGGCCGATGCTCCTGCATTACCTGATGGGCGTCGTGCTTGACATCCTCATCATCTTCCGGAGCTGACGGGCCATGGACACGCGCATGCTGACAGCGAAGGCCACCTGTGCCGCCATCGACACCGTCTGCATCGGCTTCATCGCGGCGCTCCTCCTGGTGGGCGTTGCGGTTTCGTCGCTCGTCCCCGGCCAACCCGGCGTCGAACGGGGACTTCTCGTCGCCGGCGCACTGTACATCGCCGCCTCGGGCTCCACGCGGCTCATGCGGGAGGGGATCATGTCGACATGGGCGATGACCGTCGGCGTGACGCTGCTCCTGTCGTACCTGTACGGGGCCATCGCACCGTTCCAGCATGTGCTCGTTCGCGGATGGCTGGACGGCGTGCTCCTGTCCTGGGAGGCGTCGCTCACCGGGACAGAGTGCTCGCTCGCGCTCCAGAAGATTGCGTGTCCGGTCCTGACCGAGTGGATGATGTACGCGTACGTGGTATACATTCCCCTTCTGCCGCTCACGGCGCTTCTGTGCTACAGGAATGGCGGTCCCGCCGCCGCGCGGGAATTCCTCCTTGCCCTGGCGGTCACGAACCTCGCGAGCTTCTCCCTGTTCCTGTTTATCCCGGTCGCGGGACCGCTCTACTACCAGCCCGATGCCTACTCCGTGCCGCTCACGGGAGGCTTCTTCACATGGTGCGCAGGGCTGCTCCACGCCAGTGCACACTACCCGGGCGGCTCACTCCCCAGCCCCCACTGCGCGTCGACGACGGTGATGCTCGTGATGCTCTACCGGCACAACAGGAAGGCATTCTACGTGGCGCTGCCGACGCTCCTCAGTGTGTACGTCTCAACGGTGTACGGGAGATATCACTATGCGTGGGACAGCGCGGCGGGTATCCTGGCGGCGGTCGGAATGATCAGAGTCTGCCCGGCGCTGGTGAAGGTTGCCGCGCACAGAAGGCTCGCAATGGCTGAAAAGCGCTGGATTGCTTCGCAGAAAGCGCTCGCAATGACAGCTGACCGTCATTGCGAGGAGCGTTGCGAGCGCCTTTAGCGAAGCAACCAGCGACGAAGCAATCTTTGCCAATGACAGAGGAGGCCACATGAAAACGCTCGTCACCGGAGGTACAGGGTTCATCGGGAGCCATCTTGTCGAACGGCTCCGGCAGCAGGGACACGACGTCCTCTGCATCGCCAAAGACGTGATGCATGCGAAGCTGCTCGCGCTGCGCGGGTGCGATGTGACCCTGGCCGACCTCAACGATGCCCCCGGCCTGGATGCGGCGCTGGAGGGGATCGACACGGTCTACCATCTCGCCGGCGTCACACGATGCAGGAAGCCGGAGGACTACTACGAAGGAAACACGCGCGCAACACGGCGCTTCATGGATATCTGCCGGGGACACAGCAGCTCGCTCAGGCGCGTTATCTACGTGAGCAGCCAGACCGCCGTCGGCCCTTCGCTCGACGGCAGGCCGGTGAGCGAGGAGACGCCGTATCACCCGGTCTCACACTACGGGAAGAGCAAGATGCTCGCGGAGATGGAAGTGTTGCGCGCGGCGAACGAGCTGCCGATCACGATCGTCCGACCGTCAGCGGTGTACGGCCCCCGCGAGCGGGACATGTATGACTATATCAAGACCGTGCGGAGGGGGCTTACACTCCTGATCGGATTCCACGACAAGCTGATGAGCCTCGTACACGTTGACGACCTCGTGAGCGGGATACTCCTGGCCGGAGAGACTGCGCGCGCCGCGGGGGAGAAGTACTTCCTCGGCAGTGAGCGACCGTACAGCATCCGTGAAATCGGGGGAACGATTGCCTCGGTGCTCCACCGCCACGCCCTGAGCGTGCGTCTCCCCCACTGCCTGGTCTACTCGGTCGGGGCCGTGGCTACCGCGGTCGGCAAGGCATCGGGGGCGGAAGTCTTCTTCAACATGGAGAAGGCGCGCGAGGCGGTGCAGCCGGCCTGGACGTGTTCCGTGGCCAAGGCGGCCGGGGAGCTTGGCTACCGGGAGCGCTTCACGCTTGAAGACGGCATGCGGCAGACATACCGGTGGTATGTCGAAAACGGGTGGCTCTGAGGACCGGTGGGATCCTCAGGGCAGTGAGGCAGTCTGCAGGTAGCTGTAGCGCCCGACGTGAACGGGTGCCGCCGCTGACCAGCCATGCTCCTGGAGAAGTTGCCTGAGATGTTCGGATGGAACCCGGTGCGCGGCCGGGGGCCCGGGAGGCGGAACAACATCCGCCCGCCAGTCGAGTATCGCAAGCCGGCCGCCTTCCCGAAGGATGCGCCGGACCTCGCGCAGCACCTTGTCGGTGTCGTCGAGCTCGTGCCACACGTTGGCCATGAACACGAGATCGCACGAGATCGTATCCAGGTTCGTCGCAACCGCCTCGCCGCGAACGAGCGTCACGTTCCCCGGGGAATCCGCTGCGGAGAGCTTCCCGCGGATGCGGTCAAGCATTTCCTCCTGGAAATCAATCGCGAACACTTCCCCCTGATCCCCCACTGCCCGGGCAAGCGGTATGGAGAAATAGCCTGTCCCCGCTCCGATATCAGCGACATTGAGTCCGACCAGCCGTCCGATATGTCCGATCACCTCCCCGGGGGGAAGGAATGTGAGCCGGTCCGGATCATCGAGCCTGTGCGCGTCTGCCGCGCGGAATGTGCGGTCGTTCATAACAGCCTCAACACAGGGGGTGGGGGAAAAGTTCTGTGGATTGCTTCGGGGCGCCTCCGGCGCCCCTCGCAATGACAGAAGGTTGCTTCGGGGGCGCGCAGAACGCGCCCCCTCGCAATGACGCGTCATTGGAATTGTCAGGTGTTTTTTGGGGTTGCATCAGTGTAGAACCCCGGGAATTCGGTCAACGATGACAGCGCCTTGACTGTCGTCCGGTGGCCAAATACATTCCTTCGACCGGAGCGGCGATCTCCATGCGCATACTCATCATCGAAGACGAGCGGAAAGTCGCACAGTTCCTGAAAAAGGGGTTCCAGTCGGAGGCGTTCTCCGTGGACATTGCTTCCGACGGTGCGGAGGGACGCAGGCTCGCGCTCACCGAATCATATGATGCGATCATACTCGACCTGATGCTCCCGACGATGGACGGGATGACGCTCCTGGAGGAGTTTCGACGGGAGGGCGTCGACACTCCCGTACTCATACTCAGCGCGCGGGGGGACCTGGAGGACAGGGTGAGAGGGCTCAACCTCGGCGCGGACGACTACCTGCCGAAGCCCTTCTCGTTCTCGGAGGTTCTCGCACGCGTCCGGGCAATCCTCCGGCGAAGCGCGGGCGACACACGGGGCTCTGTGCTCGAGCTGGGGGACCTGCGGATGGATCTCCTGACGCGCTCCGTGACGCGCGGCGGCAGGGAGATTACGCTCACCAACAAGGAATACGAGCTGCTCGAATACCTGCTGCGCAACAAGGGGCGCGTCGTCTCCCGCGTTGTGCTCACCGAACACATCTGGGACATGGGGTTCGACAGTGAGACGAACGTTGTCGACGTGCTCGTCAACCGCCTCCGCCGCAAGCTGGACGACGGTTTCACGGAGAAGCTTGTGCAGACCGTCCGCGGCGTCGGGTACATGCTGAAGGAGCCTTCCGGAAGCGACCATGCCTGACGCCCGGTCACTCAGGTTCGTCCTGACGTCCTGGTATGCCGTCGTCCTGCTGGCGGCGTTTTTCCTGTTCAGTGCCGCGGTGTATGTCTACCTGAAGCAGGTACAGGAAGCCGCCCTGCAGCGCGACCTTCTGGAGGAGGTGGACTGGATCTCACGGCTCGTGGACATCGACAGGAAACGGATCGCGGAGGGAGGAGGAGTGGATGCCCTGTCCGACGACGTCGAGCGGCGGATCACCGCACATTTCCTGGCAAATCCCCGAAACTACATCGTTGTCCTGGAATCCGCAGCGGGCAACATGCTGTACGAGTCCGGCAAGGGGGAGGAAGGAAACCCTCCCCTCGGGCGCATTCCACCGGGAGGGACCGCATTTCTCACGCTGAGGGACAGCCACGGCTCACCCATTCGTGCGGCGGCACGGCGTGACGATCCGTTTATTATCCAGGTGGCCTACACGCAGAGCGCATCAGAGGAAGTCCTCAGGCACCTCCTTTCCATTTTCGCGGTCCTTGCACCCGTCGTCCTCTTCCTCGCCGTGTCCGGCGGGTGGCTCATGGCGGGCATCGTCCTCCGGCCGATCAGGGAAGTGTCGCGGCGTGCCCGGAGCATCACCGCGAGCAACCTCTCGGGGCGGATTCCCCCACGCACGGTGGACGATGAGCTGGGCGAGCTTATCGCGACGATCAACGACATGATTGCGCGTCTCGAGAAGTCATTCCGGAATATCCGGGAATTCTCCCTCAGCATCGCCCACGAGCTCAAAACGCCGCTGACGATCCTGCGGGGAGAATCGGAGCTGGCACTCGCCCACCCTCTCACCCCCGCGGAGGCCCAGGAGCTGGCGTTGATGTACCTGGAGGAGACGTCGCGCCTCTCGAGAATTGTCGACGACCTCCTGACGCTCGCCCGCGTGGAGTCAGGGCAGATGTCACTCGATCTAGCACCCGTGGACCTTCACACCCTTCTCGAAGAAATCAACGAAGACGCGCTGATCCTGGCCTCCGGAAAGGACCTGACCGTGACGATGGAGCAGAACGACGAGGCCCGACCGGCCGGGGATCCGGTGCGGCTGCGCCAGCTCCTCCGTGCGCTCATATCGAACGCTGTCCGCTATACGGACCCCGGAGGCACGATCCGGATCAGGAGCCGCCGGCTCGCGGCGGAGGTTCAGGTGTCGGTCGAGGACACAGGCATCGGCATTCCCGCGGAAAGTCTCGGGAAGATCTTCGACAGGTTTTACCGTGTCGACGAGGCCCGCACGCGCGCCAGCGGAGGCACGGGGCTGGGACTCGCGCTCGCACGCTGGATCGCCGAGGCCCATCACGGTTCCATTGACGTCCGCAGCACGCCGGGCGTCGGCTCCTGCTTCACGGTGCACCTCCCCCTCCCTCCTTCCCCATGACAGAACTGTAATCTTCCCGTCATCATCCCTCCATCTTCCGCACGTCCAAAGAGATAGAACAACGGAGCCGTGCGATGCCCGAGAAGGAGCGCGCCGGGGGCGAGGCGTCGAATGAGACGCCGATCGCTCCGAATTCACGCAGGATGGTCCTGGGGATGCTGGCAATACTGGCCGCCTCGATCCTCCTCATTCTCCTGCTGCGGTACGCCCTCCTCTGAGCAACGCGCGGACATTGTGCAATCATCATAGGAGCGAAGCCATGTTCAACATCAAGGCACCACGGACGGTACTCGCGGCATGCCTGGCCATGGGATTCCTTGGCGGAGCGGCGTTCTTCCTGACCGTCGGGGCCGCCACACACGCGGGACAGAACGACAGCACGACAGCCGCAGGCCCTGCAGTTTCCCCGGCGGGGAGAGAGCTCCTCTCCCAGTTCAGCGCGGCATTTGAAGCAGCGGCGGCAAGAGTCAATCCCTCCGTCGTACCGATCATGAGCGAGCAGGTGACGCGTGTGGCGAACCCGTTCGGTTCGCCAGCCGATCCGCTCAGAAACTTCTTCGGCGACGACTTCTTCCGCCGGTTCTTCGGCACCGCCCCGGGGGAGCAGAAGCAGGTTGTCCACGCCCTGGGGTCGGGCGTCATCGTGTCGAAAGACGGGTACATCCTGACAAACAACCACGTGGTCGACGGCGCCGACAAGCTCACCGTCGTGCTTCAGGACAAACAGAAGTACACCGCAAAGGTGATCGGGCGCGACCCGCAGTCGGACGTGGCGGTTATCAAGATCAACGCCTCCGACCTGCCGGTGGCGACGCTGGGCAACTCCGACGATGCGCGCGTCGGGCAGTGGGTCATCGCCGTCGGCAACCCCTTCCAGCTGATGCACACAGTCACCGCCGGGATCGTCAGCGCCAAGGGACGTTCGTCGGTGAACCTTGCGGACTACGAAGACTTCATCCAGACCGATGCGTCGATCAACCCGGGGAACAGCGGCGGCGCGCTCGCCGATCTCGACGGGGACGTCATCGGGATCAACACGGCCATCGTGAGTCCCTCGGGGACGGGAGGGAACGTCGGCATCGGGTTCGCCATTCCGATCAACATGGCGAAGAGCATCATGCACCAGCTGGTCGCCACCGGGAAGGTGTCGCGCGGGTTCCTCGGGCTCCTGCCCCAGGACATCGATGCGGGGCTGGCAAAAGCGATGAACCTGAAAGACACGAAGGGGTGCCTCGTGGGGGATGTCAACAAGGATGGCCCGGCCGACAAGGCGGGAATCAGGCGCGGCGACGTCATTACGAAGTTCAACGGGACGGACGTGGAAAACAGCGTCCAGCTCAGGAATCTCGTCGCGGAAGCCGAGCCCGGTGCGGACGCAAACGTGATGATCCTGCGGGACGGCAGGGAGCGTGACATAGTCGTGAAACTCGGTGAACGGCCGAAGAGCCTCGCGGCCAACACTGCCGGGGAGTCTTCGGAGGACAAGACATCGGCCGAGAAGTTCGGGCTCTCCGTGCAGGAGCTGACCGCGTCCGTGGAAAAGGCGCTCGGGTTCCACGGCGAACAGGGTGTGGTGGTGGCATCGGTCAGACCGGAAAGTCCCGCCGATGAAGCGGGGATACAGAAAAATGATCTGATCAAAGAGGTCAACAGGGCATCGATCGGTTCCGTGGCTGATTTCAGGCATGCGATCGAACACATTGGGAAGCATGAAAGCGTAGCGCTGCTCATCAGGAGAGGGGACGCTACATTCTACGTCGCTCTTCAGGTAGCATCGTAGAGTGCGTCTCGACGTTCATGCACAAAGGTCTGCTCAATATGTATGCAAACAGCGGGATGGGGAGGGCGCTCAGATTCATGGTGTACATGCTCGCGATGCTCCTACCCCTCCTTGCGTGGCTCGCATCCCGCTGGTGACGATTGCCGCCCGGCGCGCGGGGAAGAGACTTTCCCCGCGCGCGCGGCTCGTTGAGATCCCCGCACTATCCGGCCAGTCCCGCCGCCTTCCGGTGCGTGCTTTCGCAACATTGGCAGCAGACCACAACACGCGTTCGCAAATTTGAGAACCCCGCGGCGGCAGGAATATATCAAGTATCAGATTTTGTATCTATAGACAGGATTGGCATCTAAGTTGCTAATTCTGGCTATAGGTATGGACGCACGAAGAAGTGATACGCCAGTCTATTCCATCGGGACTGTCGCCCGCCTCCTGGACATTTCCGTTCAGACGCTCCGCCTGTACGAATCAGAAGGCCTGATCCTCGCGAACAAGTCGGCTGGGGGGCAGCGCCTCTATTCTGAGGCCGACGTTCACCGGCTCGAGTGCATCCGCAAGGCGATCACGGAGGAGAAGATCGGGATCGCGGGAATACGGCGGATGCAGTCGCTCATCCCCTGCTGGCAGGTCATCCACTGCACGGATGAACAACGCCTGGCGTGCCCCGCATACACCGACCACGACGGCGGATGCTGGACATACCGGCACGAAGGGAATACGTGCGCGGGACGGGACTGCCGCGTGTGCGAGGTCTATCGGCTGGGCACATCCTGCGCCGACATCAAGCAATTGATACAGCAAACAACGACATGAAACGGATCGTCACCGGCATCATCGTGCTCGCCGCCGTGATCATCACGGCAAACATCATCCTGACGCGGAACGAGACGGAGCCCTCCGGCACCGACGTGCTCCGCAAGAAGTACAGAACCCGGGAGACCGCATCCGTCGATCACTCGAAATTTCCCCAGCTCCGCGGGCACTTCGCGCGGCCGCAGGACGTCACGCGCGCGTGCATCTCCTGCCACAACGGCCGCGCCGGCGAGGTGATGCGCTCCTCCCACTGGAACTGGGAGCGGGCGGAGTATATCGAGGGACGGGGCATCCGGTACGTGGGCAAGAAGAACATCCTGAACAACTTCTGCATCGGCACCGCGGGGAGCCACCAGAGCTGCAACAAGTGCCATATCGGCTACGGCTGGTCGGACGAGACGGAGTTCAATTTCGGCGACTCGCTCAACGTCGACTGCCTCGCGTGCCATGACAACAGCAATACGTACGTCAAAGCGTCGGGGGGTGCCGGGTACCCCGACTCGTCGGTCAATCTCACCGTCGTCGCGCAGGGCGTCGGCAAACCCACCCGCACCACGTGCGGCACATGCCACTTCTTCGGCGGCGGCGGGAACAACGTGAAGCACGGAGACCTTGATGCCGCCCTCTTCGCCGCACAGAGATCCGTCGACGTCCACATGGGGATCGACGGCGGGAACATGCAGTGCACGGACTGCCACACGGCCCGAAAGCACCAGATGAAGGGGAAAGCGTACTCCATCTCCTCGATGAACAGGAACCGGGTGGCCTGCGAGGACTGCCACTCCGCCATGCCCCACGCCGACGACGTCCTGAACGAGCATACGTACAAGGTCGCCTGCCAGAGCTGCCACATACCCCTGTACGCGAAGGTCAACAAGACCAAGCTCTCCTGGGACTGGTCAACCGCGGGCAAGCTCCGGAACGGCGAGCCGTACGAGGAGAAAGACTCGTCGGGCTACGACACGTACATGTCCATCAAGGGATCATTCGTCTGGGGGAAGAACGTGCGGCCCGAGTACGTCTGGTCCAACGGCACCGCGGCGCACTACCTTCTCGGCGACAGCATCACCGCAATCCCGGTGAAGCTGAACGAGCTGCACGGCGACTATGCCGACCCTGACGCCATGATCACTCCCGTCAAGATCCACAGGTCGCGGCAGCCATACGATACGGTGTACCGGAGGATCGCACAACCCAGGCTCTTCGCCCCGCGGAAGGGAGAAGGGGGATTCTGGGAAGACTTCAACTGGGACACGTCCATCCGGGAGGGCATGGCCCTCGTGGGCGAGCCCTACAGCGGCCGTGCGGGCTTCGTGCAGACGGAAATGGTGTGGCCGGTCAATCACATGGTTGCGCCTAAAGAGGACGCGGTCCGGTGCGCCGAGTGCCACACGCGGAACGACTCCCGGCTCGCGCACCTGACGGGCTTTTACATGCCGGGACGTGACCATAGCAGCGCGCTGGATACCGGCGGCGCGGTGTTGATCATTCTCACATGCGGGGGTGTGATCGCGCACGGCGCGGCACGGCTGGTCTCGCGACGCCGGTCACAAGGGGGGACACGGACATGAAACGTGAATACATTTACCGGGCGTTCGAGCGGTTCTGGCACTGGACGCAGGCCCTGCTGATACTCTTCATGATGGTCACCGGGTTCGAAATCCACGGTTCGATTTCCTTCTTCGGATTCGACCAGGCAGTGCGCTACCATTCACTTGCGGCAAAAGCGCTCCTTGCCCTCATCGCGTTCGCCATATTCTGGCATCTCACCACCGGGGAATGGCGGCAATACCTTCCGACGCTCAAGAACCTGAGGGCGCAGATGGACTATTACCTGTTCGGAATATTCCGGAACGCGCCACACCCGACGCGCAAGACGGGCCTGAGCAAGCTCAACCCGCTCCAGCGCCTTGTCTACCTGGGCCTCAAGATCCTTGTCATCCCGGTCATCGTCCTGTCCGGATTGCTCTACA